>Ga0214919_10001244_pt1 | contig 42172 bp, 50 predicted proteins | sample LL1503_MetaG_FD_177994 | JGI IMG/M metagenome (GOLD analysis project Ga0214919, IMG submission 177994) | Freshwater microbial communities from Lake Lanier, Atlanta, Georgia, United States - LL-1503 | ecosystem: Environmental > Aquatic > Freshwater > Lake | place: USA: Georgia | collected... | reverse complement strand
GCCAGCAGCGATTCGCAGTTGTAAATGCTTGTAAGTTCCAACAATAGAACTAAAAGTTACCGATGCCGCAGAAGTACTCAAAGTTGTGGTCGCAATAGATTCAAACGCACCAAAATCAGGGTCAGCATTAGTCACCCAAGACTGAGTATAAGTAGAAACCCTAGAACGGGTGTCGTAACGAAGCACCATGACAATCGCCTATGCGATTTGGTTCACATAACCGTAAAGAACAATTACGCTCGCAGTCGCAGCAAACGCCTTTACAGTTAAACCACCATTCAAAAGTAGGCCAGGACTTACCAAAACTAAACCTGATTCAGCAGCAACAGTTAATTCAATGTTGTTGTCAGGAGCAGTAGCAGCACCGTATTCAATTGTTAGTTTTACTGCCGATGTTGAAGTGTTAACTGCATATAGCCAAATCTCATCAATGGATGACGAACCAGCAACAGCAGTGTGAATAAGAGTTCCAGCAGTAGCCGTTGCAGCAACAACTACACCTTTGCCTGATGTACTACCCGAAAGTATTGCCTTTGTAAATGTTTTTGCCATGATTGCTCCTAACTAAAGATTTGAACTGCTAGAACTGTTTGATCTGAGTCGCCTGTGCCACCACCACTACTACCACCGAGATTAGCAACCCAAACATCAGTAGCGGTTTTAATGAGTGTAGCAACTTGATATTGTGCCATAGCAAGCGAAGTTGACAGCGAACTAACTGTTACTCCCGAACCAGCCGTCAAGGTGACAGCACCTGCACCAAGTTGAACAACCTGAACTCTTGTTCCAATCGTGAAGGCAACTGAAGAGTTAGGGGGTACGGTAAAAACACTGGCCGATGCGTTTGTCATGGTCACTTGCTTGCCTGCATCAGTCAATACAAGAGTGTAGGTAGTGCCAGTTTGAGCATTAACATCATCAGTCCAAATGGTGTCTTGGAGCGTGGTCATTTGTGCTGCTGTGAGTACCTGACCTGCTGTAAATGTCTGCCTCTGTGCCACTTATTTATCTCCTAAATTGCGTTAGTTCCTGACTCTACAATACAAGACTATTTTTAGCAACATCTTATGGGGTATATGTGAGCGTGTTTAGGCTATATCTGATTACATGGCTATTGAGGTCAATATGGTGTTCAATTCCTTCAACCAATGAATATCTAGTGACATCAGTTGGAGAACCTACGGCAAAATTCCTAGTAGTTCTAACCAATTGCGCTAAACCAATAGAGAACATTCTGTTTTTTCGGTTATTGGTGATTCCTGTTGCCGAAACAGATACGGAATCATATCTAAATATAGGTCGGGCATATTGGCTCAAAACATAATTTGCTAGGGTAAGCGCCTTTGCATCTGTTTCAAGAAGGAGGTCTGTAAGGTCAAGCGTTCTAACCAAATAATCAGTCTGACTTCCGAGATCATTAACTGTTTGGACTACAGCGCTATCAACATTTTGTACTGTAATTCTGTTGTAAAGAAGTTCAGTTCCAAATTGAACGCCTAACTCTAGGTACTTAAAATCTGTTTCAATTTGTATATTGTCAGTAAATACTGGTATTGCTCCTGTAGCAACAGCAAGTGATGATGCTGCGCCACGAGCAATGAATGTAAGTTTGTTGCTGGCATCCATGAACAGATACCCTTGTTCAGACCTATTTATTTTTTGCAGATAGTCCAAAAGGATTGTTTGGTCTGCAATTAGATCATCACCGAGAGTAGCCACCCCAGTTTCTAGTGATGTTTGTGGAACAACTGATGCAACTTCAGGTAGTCCGAGAACAGTGGTAATTCTTTGGTCACTTCTTTGACCGTTTGTGGTTGCGTACTCTTCAAGAAGTATTGCTGAAAGTAAAGAAAATCCGTCAACACAAGTAATGCTGGCAGTGAGCATAGTTGGTTGTGTGTAATCAAGATTCCAGTCTTCAATGTATCCAGTGAAGAGCCTTATATCATTAGCGCTAATCCTTATCGGCTGTCTTGGAAGAATACCTCCGTAATAGATACTGGCTGTATTTGTTGGGTCAAATTGTCTCGTAGGGTCATTGAATATAACCGATGCAGTTCCAGCATTAAACGAGTCAAGTTGCCTAGACCTACCACGCTGTATATTTACTTCTTTAACAAACGCCGTGACATCGTAAAAATTTCTAGCGCCTAGCGTTCCAGTACCGAGCAACCCAGTTGTTGCATCATCAAGAACAAAAACTGGAGATTCTGAATACGGGTTTGATGTTAATTCAAGTTCAACAACAAGATTTGTTGCCTCAACAACATCTAAAATATCCCAATTAGTTGTGGCATAACCACCAGTTCCAGCGCTCGCTGTACCAGTTCTAATTGCAATTCTTATTCTAGTTGCTGATTCTGTTCCAGTTCCCGAACCTGTAGCAGTTACTATTCTCTTAAGAAGCCTGCTAGTTGCTGAACCACCAGTTCCATTTGTGTCAGAAGCGCTCCTAATCCTAATAGATAAAGAAGTAGATGATTGAGAGCCAGTTCCTGAACCTGTAGCAGTTTTAGCCTGTACTCTTGCCCCAATTGCACTAGCAGTTCCAGTGCCTGAACCACTGGCAGTGCGTTTTAGACGAGCAAAAGTATTAAGTGATAAGAAGTTGAAGTCAAGTCTTCCTTGCCCATCTGTATCATCAAGAAAGAGTTGTTTTGCTGCAAGATATGTTGTTGCAGAGCCACCAGTACCATTGGTATCCGATGCTGTTCTAATGCGAATAATTACACGAGTAGCAGTATCACTAGCAGTAGCACCACCACTGCCTGATGCTGTTCTAACATCTTTATGGAGTGTGTCTGCTGTTCCTGCACCAGTTCCCGAACCTGTGGCATTGACATATTTAACTGAATACGCAGTCGTAGAAAGAGTACCTGTATCTAATAACCCTTCGGTTGGGTGATTAAGAGCAAGATTAGCCATTAGGGGTCATTCCCCTTATCGGCTAGTCTAGAGTCAGCGTGAGTGTGGTGATCTGAAAAGTATCGCCAACCGCTACTGAAGCACTAGAGGACAAAGCACCAGTCCAAATACAGTTACCAGCAGTCAAGTTATCCCACAACGACCAGTGAGAATAAGTTTCTGCCGTTGCGATGCTTGTCCATTCTGCTGATGGAGAACCAGTTGTAGCAATAGAACCTGATGCTGCCGATGCCCAAGCCAATGATTTGCGAGTGGTATTACTCGCGGCACTTGAAGTTCCGTCTTCACCAGCATCTGCCGTATGCAACTTGACATAAAGAGTCGTAGGCATAGTCCACGATGTCTTACCAGTTGCGTGTTCAAGCATCTTGAGTTCTGCGTAGTTTGAAATTGACATATAAACCTCTCGGAATTAAAGACTGCTACCTCTGAATAGTAGCATAGTTGTGCTGATTTTCTACACCTTTTGGCTTATGCTCTCCAGCGCTTACCATTAGATTTTTCGTATTTCTTGATTGCTTCAACAATTTGCGCCCCGATTTGAGTGCCATTAGCGCCCATACCAGCATTTACGCTGATGTTGTAGGTGCTAGGAGCGCCGCCCATCATATCACCCATTTTGCTTAGAGGAATGATTGCTTCAGGGCCTGCTTCACCAATAATTCCTAATTGTGCAGAGGTAACAATTCCACCCTTTGCATGAACACCCACAAAACCACCGATGCTGCTCATATCAAGCCCTGACCAAAAATCCTGCATACCTTGTATTTGGTCGGCAGTTAATACACTGCCTTCAAGTTGAGGCATACTAGATAAATATGTTCCAGCATCACCCATTGATGTAGGAGTTAAATTAGGAACAGGAGGCTTGCCCATTTGATCTACCGTGTCAAGGAAATCTGTAAAGTCTCCTGCTTGTGCAGCCTTAGTTAGAGATTTAAGTTCTTGAAGTTTTTTCTTAAAAGCATCAAGCAAAGTTTGTGCGAGAATAATACCTGTTTGGTCAAAATATGGCGCTGCAAGTATGGCTAGATCATTAGCCTGAGTTTGCATAGCATCCTGAATGTCCATCGCCTCTTTAATTTTTGTAGCGCCACCTTTTTCAAGTTCATCGGCAATTTTACTACCAGCATCATATCCAGCGTTCAAAACCTCTTCTAATGCTTGACCATGAAGACCTAATTTAATAAGTCTCTTTACTTGTGCTGTAAAATCTGTTGCCTTTTTGTTTTGACTTTGCAGTGCATCAAAGAAACTAGTTGCTGTGCCAACTGCAACATCTTCATAAATTGGCTTATCTGCCTCAATAGCAACAGCAAACGCATTGGTTATTGAAGAAGAGGCATCTTGAATGGCGCTAACAAGATCATTTGCTTTCTTAATTGAATCAGCGCCACCAGCAAGCAACTCTTCAGCCATTTTTGTACCAGCGTCAGCGCCAGCACTAGCAATTTGTGATAGAGCAGAACGACTAAGACCAGCCTTAGATAAATTAGCCATGACATCAGAGAATGTCTTAGCCTTTTCAGCCTGTTTTTCAAGAGATTGAAGCCATGTAACTTGTTTTGCAGTGGCATTGCTCGTTCCGTCAACAGCAACCTGTAAATCTTGTTGCGCTTTTGCAAAATCTTCTGTTGCTTTTGTAGCATCATCCTGAGCCTTAACAAGCAACTTCCCAAGTTCATTCTTTGCTCTGCGACCTTGCGTGTTGTTAATCTGAGTCTGAATGTCGTCAACAAGAGCAAGTGCATCCGCAGTTTTTTGCAAAGAATCGTTGTATTTAACAGTAGCATCATCTTGAGCCTGTTGTGCTGATGCAAGTTCATCAAAAGCATTTTTCTGTTCGTTCATTGCATCAGAAAATGACAATATCCCTAAAACAGCACTGCCAAGAGATTCTGCATAAGCGTTATTTGCTTCGGCAGCAGCACGAGTAGCATCTTTTTGTGCTTGCATAGCATCAGCAGCCTTTTGCTTTTGAACCTCTGCCAATTTATCTTGCTGATCTGTTACTTGTTTAAGTGCTGTATTGTAGGCATCCATTGTGCTTGTGAGGCTTACTGCCTGACGCAAAGATGAAGTAGCCTGTTTAGCGTATTCAAGTAACGCTCTCTTAGCGTCATCTACTGCTATTTTTTGGTTCTTAATCTTGTCTTCTACAGCCTTCACTGCCTCTGCATATGTTTTAATCGTCTTGCTTCCAGTTTTTGCAGTATCATTTAGAGCAGTGTAGTTTTTGTTAAGCCATTCTGCTGATTTAGTTCCTTGATCTGTTGCAGAATTTAGTGTGTCCAATAATTTTCTATATTTTTCAGTTACAGCAGAGTTGTGTTCAAGTGCATCAGCAGTACCCATAATTGTTTTTAAGAACGCATTGAGTTCATCTTTTGCTTTTTGTATATTCAAGTCAATTGTTACTTGAATAGAGTCAATAGAGTCCAAAATGCCAAGTGATTTGAGCATTGCATCAACTGTGTCTTTGTGTACACCTGCTGCTTCAGCAGATGCGTAGTATTGAGCAACCATTTGTTTTTGCATCGCTGCAACATCGGCTAATTTTGCTCCATTATCAGTCATTGAAGAAGCGTTATCTGCAAGCATTTTGGTGAAAGCAATGCCTGAATCTTTGAGCCTATCTGTGTTCCCCTTTACGCCTTTAAGCCCGTCAAGAACAGAGTATAGAGATTTACGCATTGAAACGAGCGCTTCTTCAGCCTTAAGAGTCTTCCAAGCAGCCCCCATCCATGCTTCACCATATTGGTCGGCAGTCAACTTGCCGTCATTTGAGTCGGCAATTGCTTTCTGAATTGCATTTGCTGAATTGTAAATTTCTTTTCCAGCAGCGTTGGTAATTACAGAGGAATCATGTTGCGCTTTGGCATAAAGATCAATTTGTTCATTAAATAATTTTTGGTATGCCGTTGCTTTTTCTGCATTGCTACCATATTCTTTGTTTGCTCCGTCGGCATCCCAAATTGCATCGGTAGTTTTCTTTACTCCAGCGCCCCATTTTGTATTAAGAACAACGGCATCAGTTTGAGCCTGAATTAACTTTGAAAAATCAGTATTTTGTGCTGAATCATCAAGTTGTTCAAGAGCAAAGAACTGGCGAATCATCGCTTCAGTAAATCCTGCTGCTAAAAGTGTTTGCCTGTGTTGAGCATCACTGCCCTTATCAAGTGTAGAAACCATTTGTGCAATTGCTTTAGAGTTAGCGTCACCAAAACCTGCCTGTTGCGAAAGAGCAAGTGAAGCATCATAACTGCTCTTTTGGAAATCAGACATTGTTTTAGACGCTTTATCTCCAGTTAAACCAACAGCATTTAGCGCAAGAGAAAGTTTGTTTCCTTCTTCTCCAGTTGAAATCAATGTTTTTGAAAGGTCGCCACCAGCACTAATAATGTTGTTTAGGGCGACTGCCTCATCAGCAGCAACTTTTACTTGTTCTTTAATTGCAGTTGTTAACTCTTCTGTTCTTGCTTTTACATCTTTATTTCTGTCAGACCATGCACTAAAAATTTTCATTGCACCCATTATTGCAACACCGATGAGTATGAAAGGCCCTAGTGAAGAAAGTAGCGCTACGCCAAAACCCTCTACTGCTACAGTTCCGCTAGTAAAAGCCTGAACGGTTGCAAGACCATAACCTCTTGTTATGCCGATGTTTTGCGCCATTGCAGCGCCTTCTTCACGAATTAGTTGAATCTTAATCATCAACTCTTTGCCCCAAACAACGAATGAAGCAATAAGTTTTCCGATAGCACCTTCAGCACTTACTAGGCTCACTACTGCAAATGTTAGAACTGCTGCTGAAAGCGCTTGAACTACAGTTGCGTTACTCGTAGCCCATTCAGCAAATGAAGCAAGACCAACTGTAAGTGCCAATACTGGCTTGGTTAACTCAACAAAAGCAACCGCTAAACCTTCAATAATTCCAGTAAGTGGCCCTGCAAGAGCAGTGACGATATTAGTTGCGGCTTCAACAAGAACAGTTCCTGTCTCTGCCATAGCCATTCCAATTTTCATAATTGCTGGAATTAAATCTTGAAGTGGAGCAAGCATCTGTGTAAAAGCACTGCGGAGTTTTGGTGATGTTGCAATCAAAATTCCCATGCCCACGAGAAGCGCAGAGCCTGGCCCAAATACTGATGCGATCTTTGGCCCAATAATTGGGAGATTTCCTAGAACACGGCTACCTGAAAGCATTGCTAATGCAGTAGAGGCTGCTGTAATTACTGGTAAAAATTTCTTTGTATTTTCAGTTAATTTCTTTGTGCTGATTGAGTGAGAATCCATTAACTTTATTGCATTAGAAAAATGCTTTACTACTCCGACCATTGGCTTTGTTAATTCAGAGATAACCGTATCAAGTGAGTTAATTACTGGGTAAAGCGCACCACCCTCACGAACAGCATGGTCAAAAGCGTTAGTTAAATCGTATGCAGCCTTAATTGAGGGGCCAAATCCATGCAAAAGAATTGTTCCAAATGATTCTTGGATATCATCTACAAGACGAGGGAACGAACGCAAGACTTTTCCAGGCTCTTGCATCGCAGCGTCATAAATTCCAGCAACTTTAGTTCCCTCTTTGAGAACCATATTGATAGTCGCTTGCTGTCTTTCTTGTGCAGTAAGAGCATTAGTTGATTTGCCTAATTGCTTTGCGTATTCGGCATATCCTTCAGAAGCATATTTTGTGATACCAGCAGACTTCAGCAACATTGAGTTACCAGTTTGAATGGCGTATGTCAATGTCATTGCTGTATCAGTAGAGTTTGACTGGCTAATAACAGCCAAGTCTTGCGCTACACGAGCAACCCTAGAAGCATCAGCCATATTAAGATTGCCCTGTGCAAAGAGAATTGCCATTTCTTGTGCAGAGTGCATCTCAATACCATTGTCACGAATGGCTTTGGTAGCAGCCTGAATTTTATCTGCTCCGATACCAGTGGCTTTTCCAATAGCGCCAATGGCAACATTAAGTTCGGAAACACGAGCCGCAGTAGAAAAAGCGTGACGGGCAAAACTAATAAGCCCAACCTCTGCTGCACCAACAGCAACGCCAGCAGCAGTAATTCCACCTTTTAATTTATTGAAGGTATTGTGAGCAGTACCAACATGACCAGCAGTAGTTTGAAGAGTCTTTTGAACCCCTTGCATCTTGGCAACGAAGTCAGATACATCTGCCTCAACAGTTGCTAAAATTTTGCCGACTTCTACTGCCACTACCTTCTCCGTCTAGACGCTTGTTCTCTTTCCCATGCTGTTAATTTGTCGTGTGCTGCCCACCCGACAAGTTCATCAGCACGAAGAGGTAAAGTCGTAGAAGACCCAAAAAGTAGTTCCTCTACTGTTCTGCCTAGCCTTTCGGCAAGAACAAAATAGTAACGGTACTCAGGGTCTTCTAGTTGTCTTTTCCCTCTTCGTCAACCGCCTTAGCCGTCATACCAGCAACTTCCATTACCTTTTGAGCGACAAATTCAATTGCTGATGCTGATTTATCTTGAAGAGCAACCATGTCATCTGCTGTAAAAACCTTTTCACCTGTGATTGGGTCATACGCTGCCGCAATGAGCAACATTGGATACATTTTTTCCATATCCACTGTTCCGTCTGTTTTTGTACAGAGTGAAACTAAACGGGTTCTTTCAATTGCAGTCATCGTTCGGATATCTAAATCAACTCCCCACTGCGTAACAGTGATGATGTTGCTCTGAATATCGTTTGCTTGTAGAATTCGGTCACGCAAGGACACTATGGTTCTCCTGTTTGTAGTTGTTGGTTATTAGTATGTTGTGCGAGTAATAGCGCCTGATACTTGAAGTTGGACAGATGCTGATACTGCATCTCCAACTGTAGCACTAACTTCATACGAAGTCATGATTGCAGAGCCAGTATATTTGATGTTTCCAGCAGTTGAGCCTGCTGGCCCGTACACGAAAGCAAGAAGAGTTGATTGACCCAAAACACCAGCAAGGTATCCGTCTGCTGTTGCATCAAACTTTCCTGTGAGGCTGATGGTTGCATCGCTGAGGCCTACAATGTAGGACTTGGCGTTTGAACCAAATGCCGTTGTTTCTGCTGTTTCAATTGATCGGGGGAAACTGATCTCTGAAATGTATGCAGAAAGATCACGGGCTACTGCTCCGCTATCTGTGAGTGTGAATTGTGCTGATTTACCGTGTACAAATGCCATGATTTATTTTCCTATGCTCTTGCGAAGTTGATGTGATATGTAATACTCCCCGTGCCTGCTGCTGTAAGCGTGGAACGGAGATACCTATTGACTGTTGTGCCACTGGCTACAGTCTTTCTTTCTGCTGTAACTGTTGTTGAGGCTACAGTAGAAAAAGTTGAAAGGTCAGCCCAAGTTGAGTTGTCTGACGAATGTTGAACTTTGAAAATGTCAGTGCCATTCATTGTGTTGGCTGTGACATGAAGAGTTGCATATCCACCATTGGTAGAAGATGTAGTGTTGTCAACAGAGGTATTGTTTGCAGTTGCTGTATCTGCACCCAAGGCGTGTAATGATATTGCATTACCAATTCCACTGTCTGCCTGAAATTGTGCTGTTATAGAAACAACATCGGCAACAGGAGCAGAAACTTCATATGCAGTAAGTTTGCCAGTAGCCGACATCATGCGAGTTCCAATAGTGGTTGCGCCTGATACAGATATTGAAATAATGCCACCAGTGTTATCTCCAATAACATCGGTCATCTCTTTGTCAACACCATTGGAAGAGCCTTCAAACATTCCTGTTAATGAAAGAGTACCGTCAGTAAGACCAGTGATGTATGTTTTGGCAGAATTTCCAAATGCCGTTGTTTCTGCCGTTTCAGCCATGCGAGAAACGGAAATTTCTTTGAAATATGAAGAAAGATCAAATTCGTTGTGGAGAACTTGTGCAGACTTACCATGTAAAAATGCCATATTAGATAGCCTCTTCTTCCACTACTTTTTCAGTTTTGCTATTGTTTTTAGCAGGTGCTGAGTCTTCAACAAGTTCAATTAGATTCTGTGCCAAAAGCCACGAGATTGATTTGCTTGGAAGGTCTGAAACAAACTCGCCTGCTTCAACACGCTTAGAAGGAGTGCCGTAATCCAGTCCTGTGTTCGCCATGTAAGTTGCCATTTAGTTCTCCGAAATCGCCATAGCAGTATCGGAAGGACTGGGGCGACAAGCGCACGATTGGCAGTCAAGCCGAGATCACTAAGGACACGAAATTAAGTTGTGAGCCAAACATACAGGTGATGTCCTGTAAATAGCAAGTCAATCTTTGTTGTTTTTTGCCTTACATCTCTGACAAACAATAAGCCACGGTCTAGTTAGTTTTTCAGCCAATAACTTCTCGCATCGGTGGCATCTAGGCTTTTCGTCAGTCCTAGATTCCTCCCCATAGACATCGGGTTTTATATCGGTCATGGCGTGATTCTGATTACATCAAAATTACAGGTAAAAACAGACCTACGGTTTGCATCTCTTTCCAGCAGGGCAGGCGTGGCAACCGCTTCAACTCTTAAATACACATGGCTATTGATAGTTTGGTTGGTGATAGCAGTTAGAACTCTATAAATACTGTCGGAAAGGTCACGACCAGTTGAATATGAAGCATCTCTCACCAAAAACTGTAACTGTGGTCGTTCTAATTGGGGGAGACCGTTTGTACCCATTGTAAAAGTTGGTGCTGTACCTGAATTCTCAAATAAAGCAATACAGTTAGAAACGGTTTCGGGAATCAGTGAATAGAAAAGATTAGTGCCAAGAGTAACCGTAGAAAGTTGGGTATCTAAATATCCACCGAGGTCTTCAAGAATAGACATGGTTAAGCGCCACGGTTTTTAATTGAGTTCTTTACAGCCTGTGACAAACGAATAGCCATATCTTTATTTGCTTTATTTAGAGGTTGACTTAGATACTTGTTCTTGTGCTGACCGTATTTTTTTGGATACTCATGTACTACTGCTGCATAAGGTGCTGCTGCACCACCAAAACCTAGAGTCACGCTGATTCTTCTGCCAGTAATTTCAGGCTTCAAAACAGTTCCACTACCCATAAGAGCGCCAGTGTCAACAGGAACATAGTTTTGTTTTGCATCCGTCATAATTCGCTCTGCTTCAACAAACAAAGCCTGAGCAACATCGGTAACAGTGGCATTGGCAATCTTGGCAAAATTGTTTTTGATTACCTTTACCTTGATGCTCGTCATATAAATGTCACAACCGTATGTTCTAGCCCCAAAACCTCAGTATAAATAGCAATGCTACTGATCTTAGGTGTAGAGCCGTCAGGAAGCGTTATCTTGTCACGAAGAGTGATAGCAGTGTCCGATATATACGCTTGCTTAGGTCTAGTTTCCTCACTGGATTGATTACCCATATTCACATTCTGATTAGCCTCAACATACGCATATGCAGTTCTAGTGCCTGTATAGGTGTCTTCTCCGTAGTTGTTCTTAGCCGTGTATGGTGCAATCGTCACCGTATGAGGCATAAACGCCGACAGTTGCTTATCAATTGCCACTACGCTCTCCGATAGCCAAGTGGTGATTCATCCACAGGATAAGACCTAGGATTATCGTGCTGTCCTTTACGACCAAATGTAGGCTCACGGTCAGAATTGTTTTCAATTCCTTCTTTACCACTACGACTCCAACCCGACACAAATGGGCTTACTGGAGTCATTTCGTCTTTTTCAACCAAACTGTCTGCCAGTGCTAAGTACTGAGTGTGTTTGGCACTAAAATCAGCCTGCAAACCACCAATTGAACGAGACATTAAGCGAGCAAACTTACCAGCAATGGCACGGCAAGTTTCAGAAGAGGCACGGTTAATGTTTCCGTGCAGGTTAATGAAGTAGGTTATTTCTGCGTCATTAACGAGTTGATCTGTGGTGTCAGTGTCACCAATTGTAAAGCGAACAGCATCCAAACTAGATGCCGACGGATCTCCTGAATATGTCCAAGCCATAAAACACTCCTACAACTATCATAGAATGGTTGAAGTGTTTTTGGAAAGTCGTTATGCCGACTTGTTAGACACTTTCGTTTTTTTCGTTTCTTTCTTTTCAATTACAGGAGTCTTAACAACACGGCGCATCGTTCCATCTTCTTGCAACTCTTCTTCGGGAACTTCCGAACCAAAAGGAAGAGGTGCAACATAACGGCGACTTACAAGCGCACTTGTATGTTTCCAACCAGTTGAGTCAACAACTTCACCACGCATGAAAGTAACACCACTACCTTCAAACGAGCGAAGAACGATCACCCATTTACTTTTTGATGCAACTGAATCTATTAGAGGGTCTTTGACGGTCACAATGGACACTTTCTACTAGTTTATTTATTAGACTCTGTACCACACCACTGTATTGGCTGCTGAGACACGAACCTTGAATGTTGCCGATGATGCTGCTGCAACCGTTGCAGAACCAACAATCGTTGCATCAGTACCAGCAGTAATCGTCAAAGCATGAGTTGCCGAAGCAAGGTTGGTGAAGGTGACATCAAAAGTGTCACTTACTGCGTAACCCTTCAAAGCCGCACAAGTAAGAGTTCCAGTTGGAATTGTCTTAGCCCTTGTTGCCGTTGGAGTACAAACAAACAAGCCACCATTGGTGACAACCTGAGCGGCTGTCATGGTTTCTGCTGCATCTGTAAGCGTTGTAACAGTGGTCTTCTCTGTGTGAGTAATGCCTGCGATAACGCCATTGACTCGCAATGACCCCATCAAGCCTTTACCTTTAGAAAAAAGATTCATTTAATGCTCCTTTCGGGAACTTAAAATTAGGCTACACAAGAAGGGAAGAAGTAACCGAGATCGGTTGCAATTACCTTGTTATCCCACGCCATTTGAGCCTCAATGCGATCTGCACGGAGTTCAGGCATACGGAAGCGAGTGATGCCAACATTTGCACCCATGCCGTCAGATACACCACGCCAAGCGAATTGGTATCCAGCAGAAGGTGTCAACAGGCCAGGAGTTGGTGCAGTGTAGAACAAGCCACAGTTCTTTCCAGCAATGTTTGAGAAAGATGCAGTTGCACCTTCACGACCAGTGTTCCTAATTGCACGAGCAACCAAGATACGGTCAACACCGAAGAAACGAGCAAGGATGTCTTCAGTGACATTCTCTGCGCTTGTGTACTTAACACGGTCAACGATGTCAGGGTGGTGACGGAGTTGACGGAACACATCGTAACCCAACACCATTGTGTTTGGGAGATAACCAGTGCTGTTCAAGATCGCTGCTTTACCAGTTTCAACATCGCCAATTGGGTCAGATGCTGTGTAGTCACTCCACAAGTTGTCAACAGTTTTGTCAGTTGCCCAAATTGAGGTCGTGAAAAAGTCAGCAGTCCATTGAACTTCCTGACGCATCAACATACGCTGAGTAACAAACTCGGTAGCGTCACGGTCAACATTCAACGGCGAGTCGGCGTTAGCACGAACCTGATCGTCAACATCTTTGTGGAACGCATAAACATCAGCACTATAGGTTGAAGTTGAAAGCGAGTAGCCCGAACCAACTGATTCAGATGCAGGAGCGCGCTTTTGTGCTTCGTCACGAAACCAATCGTTCTTTGAGTACAAGAAATACTTGTCTGATTGCTTCTCTACAGGAATTGTAGGGAATACTTGGTTTGCAATATATGCCTTTTGATCTTGGATATATGCTACTGAAATGTTCGTGAGGATTGCATCAACATGAACATCATTAGTTGTTGGCTGTGCCATGATTTATTTTCTCCGTTTTCTTTCTTGAAAATTAAGCGCCACGGTGCAATGAAGCACAGTTGACCATGATAGTGGTGAGTTCGTCTGCGCCACCTGAAGTGACTACTGCTTGACCAACAACATATTTTGTTGTGTCAGTGCCAGCAACATACGCTGCTGCTTGACCGTCACCGCTCGTACCGACTAGATCGGCAATTGCAAGTGCTGCATCAGTTGAAACCTTTGTCAAACCAACAACAACAATCTCTGCTGCTTGACCTGATGTTGGGTTGTTCTGAAGAACTCCAACTGGTTTGTCAGTTACTGCCGCACAGACAACAGCGTTGCCTGACGAGTTCAACTTAACAAAGTAATACTGCTTTGCCGACAGGTCAGCGCCTGCGTTAAGAGTAATCTTAAACGGTTGTGAACCTTTGTATGCCATAATTTTTTCTACTTTCCGTCACGGAGATATTGGTTGTACAAGTTTGTGTCAGCAGAAACTGCCTTAGCAATTGACTGCTCACGAGTCATCGTCGGGTTGCTTTGGCGTAATGTCGCAGCAGCCTTCTCAATAATGGACATTGGCCCATCGTTGTCGGTTGTGGATGACTTACCGAACTCAGCAAACAAACCTGATTTAGATAGGTTTGCGTTAGCAGAAGAGATTACTTGCCAAATGGCATCGTACTGTTCGTCAGTAAGACGATCAGCAACACCCTTCAAAATTACACCGAATTCTTCAGCCTTAACTGAAAGATTGGTAAGAGTTGAAGCCTTAGCAACAAATTCTTGCTCTAGGCGATGGTCACGCTCTGCTTTAGCAATTGCTTCAGCCGATGCAACACGGTCTTCCAAACCCTTAACGAGTTCAACCATGCGTGGGTCAGCCGACTTGAAGATTTCTGCTTGGATTGCTTCAGCAGATTCATTCATTTCGCTAGTCATCTTGGAAACTTGCTCAACAAGTTCGGCGTTAGCCGATTCAAGTGCTTCAATGTAGTCATAGACTTCAGAAGGAATTTCAACAGAGTCTTCGTCATTGCTCTTAGCCATTTTTGCGTTCATTGCTTTCATGCGCTTTGCATAATCGGCATCAGATTCATCAGCACCCTGCTCTTCGCCCATTTCTTCAGCATCCATAGCAGGCATTTTCTTCTTTGCCTTTTCAACTACTTCTTCGGCTGCTACCTCTTCGGCTACAACGGCTTCTACTTCTTCAACTTGGTCTTCAGGATTCACTTGTTCTTCCTCCGAAATGGCTTCATCGCTTTTGAAAAGAACTACCTTGCTCATCTGATTCGCTGGTCGTGTCACTAGTGACACTTCATCAAATTCCATATCAGTGAGTCGGTTGCCCTTCTTTTTCATACGAGAAACAACTTACAGTCAGTAATGGGGGTAATGCAACACTTATCTCATAAATCTTTTAGAAACTAAAGAGAATTCTCAGCCGTGATGGTTGCATCAAAAGGATTGGAAACATCAAGCCCTTCGGGATACCAAAACCTCGTATTTGTAAGGTATTTTGGGCGTTCTTCGGTAAGTTTCACAAACGATTCATCAAACATGAGTGTGCGATTTCCTGGCCAAGCACCAACTCTTCCACAATCTAGCCGAATAAAATTAAAATGTTTATGCTGATCGGGAGTGGAAGAATACATATCGCCATAAGGTGCAGCCGTAAAAAGATAACGACCCGACTCCCACAATCCTTCTTTCAAATAAACTTTTGCAGCCAGTTCAGAAAGAGCGCCATATTCGTGGGTAGCAAAATTTTGACCATAGCACGACCAAATTTGCAGGTGGTCAAGTGGGTGAGTGTGTATGGCAGGTGTATTGAAAGTCAGTGCATGAAGTGGAATGTGTTGTACTAACGCACCATTCTCCAACAGTATTGATATTCCCCAAGCCCGACTAGGAAGAGCAGATAGACCATAGGCAAGGCAAGCAGTGTATTCCCCGAAACCTTTTTGGAAATCATATAGAAACTCGTTCTGCACATAACAATAAAACGGCTTAGGTATATCGGCTATATGAGTAGCCACGACTTACTTAACTTGGTTTTTTAACTTTTTAGTTTTAACTACAACATTAGAAAGCATCACTGATTTTTTCTTACGCTTGCGACTTCTTTTTTGGTTGTTCATAATTGTGTCTTGATGAACAGCGCTTGAAGTTGGCTCTTCTTTAGAAACTTTCTTTGTAAAATTTCTTCCGTTAGAAGCATGGTGTGTTCCACCAATATGTGTGAGGTTGTCTAAATCAGACTGATGCTGTGCTGCGTTAATTGAACTCGCTTTTGCAATCATGCCTACAACAATAGCCTTTTGTAAAGATTCAGGCAATATCAGAACCTTCTGATCTCCAAATTTTCCACGCTGAATTAGATAAGCGTTCTGCGCTCTTAGTTCTGTTGCCAAGCATGGATACGCTTCAGGCTTAAACATTGACTTATGGGCTTGATATGCAGCCTCTTCACCATGACGATCAAATCCACGACCTGTTGCAAGATGACCCCAAGCATCATGCACAGCACGAAACTTATCGTTAGTTGAATTACTCCAATACGGATGCCCACCAGTTGCTTCGGTCTTCAAAACTTTTAGGCGCTTGTTTTCTCTAAAATCTTTTGCCATAGCAAAAAAATCTGAATATGGGTCTTCGTTAACAAACTCCACTTTAACGCCAAGTTTTTTGGTCAAAGTTTCGTATTGCTTATCAATCTCCCTAGCAGTGTAATCCCAAGAACCTTTTGCTTCGGGTGTAATTGCGCTAGGAGTGCTTTCGTAAATCTTGGCAATTTTTTCACGCCTAGAAGGAGCAATTGCACGGACAGTTTGCCAGTTTTTGTGAATACCATGAAACTGTGCTAGTTCTGCGCTAGGAGTACCCATCTTCATCGGGATTCCGTCTTTACCAGTAACAATTCTTGAGTTCGCATCAATCGTATTTACAATAGAACCACCTGAACTAGAGAAGCGCCCCAAGTTGTCATGGTTGGTGTTGTATTTTTTGATTTTCTCGTAACGGTCAAGCAATCGCCTGCCCTTTGCAGCCAACTTCGCAGCGTCACTACGATTCTTAGGAACTGGCTCGCCCCAAGCGTGTGCCGATAGCGCTAAACGACTTGGTTCTCCGTTTGGCTTAACCATTGGGCCTGAAGGGTTAGTGAAGAACCTAGTCAGAAACGAACCTTTACGGCGCATCTTTTGTGGAGTGTCGGCTGCACCTTTGACACCAGCCTTTAGATTAGAACCAGTCTCACGCTTGTACTTCGCACGACCAGCAGCAGTGAGTCCACCTTTAGGGTCTTTAAGTGGTTTCTTATCAGCCACGACTCACCGACTTGTATTTACCACCACGGCGTTTGTATTCCTGAACTAGCCAACCATTAGCATATGCAGAGGGGTACACATCAAACTTTGCTTTGGCTGCCGCTTTTACACGAGCATAAAGTTTTGGGTTAGAAGGAACATTCTTTGACTCTTTTTTGATTGTGCTAACCATGTTTGGTTTCTTATCCTGCCTAGTTGTAGTTGACTCTGCTTTGCGCTTTCGCCTAATTGCAGATGAAATATCTTGGAGACTCATTCTTGATGCTTTAGATGCAGGAACACACTTCGGGTAGTCTCCTTTAGTTGCATCTTTTCTGCCACAAGGTTCATACCCACCATCTTTTTTAGGGCGTGACAAGTCAACCCATTCTTCTTTGAACCACTGAGAAAGACCACCACTTGACTTAGACATGATTATTTTCCTACCGTTTTACGCTTGATACCAAAAGAGTCAGTCCAAGCATTTGCTTCTTTAAGAATTCTACTGATTGGAGCATCAAGAACAATAACGCTCATTTTGTGATTGTTACCTAATTTTCCGTCAGCCATATCTTTTCCAAGAGTTGCAGCCCAACGATGGTGTCCGTCAACAACATATCCGTCTTTAGAAACAAAGATTGGCTCTTTAGAAGAATCAAAATCTTTTGATGTCATCATGCCACCAACTTTTTCGCCATTCATATCTCTTTGAGTAGCCTTTAGTTTATCTGAACGCATTTTTGTTGGCTTACTCTGCTTAATTCCAGCCTTTTCCATGTAAGCAAGAAATTCTTTAGTTCCGTCAACTTCAGTAGTAGGTTTTTTACCTCGCTCAACACGGTCTTTGTTTTGTTTGGCAAGCAATTTTTCTGCCTGAGAACCTTTAACAACTTCACCTTTAGCCTGTGGCATGGCATCACGAGGAATACCTTTGTTACCACCACAAAAACCATTAGTGCCAGCAACAGCGACTTTGCACAAATCATACTTAATTGGTTTATCTCCACGCTTTTTTGCGTCTTGTGCCATGTCAGCAAGTTTTTTAATAAGAGTATGTGCGCCTTCAATATCAGGCATTTCAACATTCTCTCCAGCAAGAATTCGCCTTACGCCTTCTTCAACTGACTTTGCTTTTATATCTTTATTTTTTGGAGACCTGATTAGGCTTTTTTTTTACTAGCGTTAGCACCAGCACCTCTGCCCCTAGTCCACTGATTCCACGGAAATCATGGCCAGGAGTATCGCCTTTTTGAACTACTAGTGAAACACGCAACTGCCACATCCACTTTTGAGTAGAGTCAATTCTTTCTGCAATAAAGTTTGCAACACCCTGTTGGTTTTCTTCTGTGGCAATGGTGAAAGCGTCATTCAGCGTTTCAATCAAACTTCCTAAAGCATCAAGCAACTCTTTTGCCATTGCCATTGGGTTGTCAGCAGGATTTGTTTCAGGAATTGATCGCATCGTCACAAATTGAGACAACTGGAATGGTGCATCGTTGCCCATCTTCAAAATGTTCTCTGCAATTGCATCAATTGAACCATAGATATCGGTATAAATTTGTTCAAAAAGTGAGTGGTATTGCGAAAAGTCTTGCCCTTTAACATTCCAATGGAATCCATGTGCTTCGTGATACACAGATACGGAGTCTGCCAAAAGCACCTTCAAGATATCGGCTACCTTTGAGTCATCCTTTTTCATCTTCTGCCTGCGTTGTTCAGACAGTGCAATGGCAAGAGCCTGCTTGCGAGACTTAACTTTGCCACCTTGGAATGACTTCAACTTGCCAGCATTGAACTCACGCATGACAGTTGCAACTTTGTTCTTTGGCTTCTTCTTTTTTGACTTTTCAATTGCGCTCTTCGTGTTGAATTCAACAGACTTACGCATTATTTCCCAATACTTGCTGTCAAACTGAGGCGTTGTGGACACCGAATCGCTGAGTTCTGCACCTTCGCAATCGCAACCTTTTTCAAGTTCAGTAATGTCGGCAAGGGCTATCTCTGTAGGATTTCGCTTGCCAGTACCATGCACAGAAAAGCCTATATATCCACCCTTTTTGACTTCTCCCCAAACACGGCTGTCAGTGACCTTGAACCCAACCCACCAACCGATAGGAACAACTCCAGCAGGTATCCCCAGTGCCTTCTGCTTCTCTTCTGACAGCACTACGGACTCAATCATGGTAGAAACACCCTTGCGAATATGCATCTCGCCACCATCTCGTGACTTCAATACATAATCGTATGCAGACTTTTCTAGTTCGTCTTCCGAATCAATGAAGTCCTCTTGGCGATCAAGCAAAACTTTGCCATAGACATCTTTAATAATTGATGCCCAACCAAAGACCAAGCGCTTTTCTTCGTCAAGTTTGACGATAGTTCCGTTTGCAATGGCAGGCATACTGACAGAGTATAGAACAAGAACTTTCAATAAGAAAGCGTTATGACAAAATACGAGTGTTGACCACCATTGCAACTGGAATGGCAATGATGTGATCGTAACAACCTTCAGAATTATACGATTGAGCGATAACCAAATGCCCCTTTTTAGTTTCTGCGAGTAAAAAGCCAACTGATTCAACTACGCATGGGTCATCTTGTTCAATGTCTGATATTTCCATCCACGCCGAGCCTGAAACTGCATGGGCATCGTGCCAAGTTATATGAACAAGAGTGTTTTTCATCTGAACAGTCTGCCACCTTGTTGGGGCAAATTCAATTTTAAGTGTCGTTAGGGAGTAACGATATTATTGATTACTTTTTTCTTCATCAATAACTTCTTCATCTTCAGGCTCTTCATCCCATTCAAGGTCTTCCCAGTTTCCTACAAATTTATTCATGTTTAATCTCCTACAACTTCTACGACAACTCGCTCTTTAATTTTATCATTTGGGGTTTTCTTGATTTCAACAACCATGAACTTTGTGCTGTTCTTCAAAAGTATTTCGTTTTCATCGTGGTAAGAGGAGAGTCTTTTACCCATTGGCAAAACTTTACGACCTTTTGGAATTCTTATTTCTAAAAGAACTGAACTTCTAACTACACCGTCATCTCCGTTATCAGTACGACCAGTAGCAAAAGAAGACGCTTCAATAGGAGATGTTGATGTTGAAGAAAAACCTTTGTCTGTAAATTTAGAACCAACCTTAAACTTTTTACTTTTAGGAACACTTATTCCCCTAAAAACAGTTGTGTTTTCTTCAAGAGGAACAGATATTTTGTCATACAAATCTGTCATTTCTTTTGCATCAGATTCTGTTCTTTCCCTGAACAGTTCAGCCGCTTTAGGAGATGTTGTAAAACCAACAAAAGTTCCACGCAGATACTGATTTATATTTTCATAATCCATGCCAGCGTAACTTCTTACAGTAGTTCGCTCTTCCACTGTCATATCAATTTTTGATTGCGCTTCAGCGAGTTTGAAGTAATCGCTATCAGACATATTGTTATACTCAGTGCTTGACGGAACTTTTGCTTTGCGTTTAACTTTTGGTTTTTTGGGGAGACTTGAACTTCTAGTTCCTGAGCCAGTAGCGAACCTACCTATTTCATCATGGTTAGGGTTTGCTTTTTCAACATCTTCTTGGCTTGAATCTGTTTGACTCAAAATAAATATACCGACAGGGTGATTGATAGAGAATATGTCTGTTGAATCATAAACGGCATATTGCTCTTGTTTCATAATCCCATCAGATACGGCAACTGTATAAGCGATACCACTGACATTTCTCTTATAGTATTCCGATGCCGATTTTGATTTTGCTTTTGATAAAAGAAACCATGCAGAAAAGTTTTCTGCAAAAAGTTCACGGCTATTAGTTCTTGAATACTCACTAACAGCAGTTGTTGGATTTTTTCTAAACCTTGCATACTGTGAACTTGTTGCGCTCATCTCACGAGTCTGTTTTCCTTCTGAGTAAGCGCTTTGTTTTACCCAAACAGTTCCGTCTTCGTATCTAATGTTATAGCCGTCTGCTCCAAACCGATTCAATGCTTCAAGTGGGTCTTTTTTATACCTAGTGACTTCTTCAGGAGTAAATGTTGCTGGACTTTCTTTTAGTTTTGATTCAAAATTTTGCTTTAGCAATGCCCTCAATTTTGTTGTTGCTTTGGCAGTAAGGTTTGTTTCCTTATAGTCAACTGCGTGTGCAGACTCATGTGACATAATTGCATAACCATTTGCCGAATCTAAAGCGCCATTTGCAATTTGATCTGCATTGTATTTTTTACCAAGAGTTTGACCAAAAGCATCGGCAACTAGTTGTGGGTTTCCACCAAGATACTCTCTACCCATTCTGTTTTTCATTTCGTGAACTTTGTCAGTGTAAATCTCAATATGCTTGTCATATGTCCAATAAGCGCCAATGTACCTATTGCTTGCACCATTTGTAAAAACTACTTCGCTAATATCTCCTTCAAGGTCAATTCCTGACGCACTAGCGTCATCAAAAAATTGAGCGCAACCTTGAAGAACACGCTTGTCTGTTGCTTCATATTGTGGGTCTCTGTCATCATAAGCAATATCTATGCCATGATTATCTGCAATATGTTGCATCACTTCGTCAATAGTTGAACCATATTTTTCATTAGCCATTTTTTCAGAGAGCATAATTGGTAGACCATCTGTTCCAACTTTTGTTCCTTTAGGCCCTCTTGATGCAACTTTTTTATTTTCTGCTGATGGTTCATTGTTTAATACATCTTCAAAACCTTGCAAGTCCTCTGCAATTATAGGAACAACATTGAACCTTGTATTATTCCAATCTTGTGGCGCTCTTGCAGCGTTCATAACTTCAATTTTTTTGTGGTTTGATGTTACATTTCCTCTTCTTACACCTTCAGGGCTACTTGCAAATCTTCCGAGTTCGTCATGGTTGGTGTTGTATTTAGACAGCAACCATTGACTGAGTTCAAGTTCACTTGTCTTGCCAATCTTGCTCCTAGAAGCCTTTGGCATAACAATACCCGAACTACAACGGCAATTAGGATGAGTTGCCGATGGATACATCACAAAACCGTTAGGGGTATCCCAACTACCATAAACATCTGTCTCAACACCATTCATCGGTTCACAAATTGGGCAGGTTCTCTCGTCAATATGCGTAATCCAAACACGCTTTGCATCAGTAGGGAGGTATCCGTCTTGAATCATTTGCTTCCACATTGCTGTTTGACCTTCGCCAACTGCACGAGCAACTTCAGTTCTAGCAATAGTTTCGCTACGATACTTCAACAATCGTTGAGCATAAGCGTCAGCCTGCTGTTGTGCTATCTTTACTTTAGCACCACTTTGAACAAGAGTTTCGTAATACCTGTCAACTGCATCTGAGTGTGCAGGAAGCAAACCCACATGGTTACGAATTTTTCGTGACGCTTGAATTACAGTTAAATTTCCCTCAACTGCATCTTGAATAATTTTACGCAAGATTTCTTTGGTTGACTTGTTCAATGCTGTTGAAAGATTTATTGACATGGTGCGAGCAACAGAAATAACTTCGGGATTGATTACATTAAAACTTGGTTCAAAACCAAGCGTTACTTTTCCACTAATGCGAGCAGATTTACCCATTGCTTTTCTTGCTATTGCATCCAAACGATCAGAAGCAAACACAACTTTTTCAAGAGCCGTACTTACTGAACTTGTTGAAGTGAACTTTCCCGAATCAATGTCATTCAGTAGTTTTTTAAGAACAGAGTTGTTTGCATAGGCAGAAACTTCATCAAGAAAATCACGCCTGAACTGACCTTCAAGTTGGTCTGATAAACGCAAAATTTCTTGAGCAAGTTTATTGCCACGAATTCCCTTTACAGGCATGGGCTATTCCTCGCTCAACTGCGATGCAATTTTCCCTACTGTTTCTTGTGGCTTAGTTGGTTGAGATTGTTGCACCGCTTCATTTTTAGGTCGTGCTGTAGCCTCAGTTGGTTTAGCCGTAGCCATATCACCCTTGGCACTTTCACGCTTCTCAGGAAGACTTGCCAACCCACGCAAATAGTTTTCAAGATTATCGTCAGGGAACAAAGGCACTCCAGCACCAGCAAGAACCTGAATGTAGTTACCTAGATCGCCCAATGGTGGAGTCTCAATGTCACCGTATTCCATAGTTGGCAACTTAGTCATGTCAAAACCGTTGACCTTGAACAAGCGAGTAATGGCGTGTTCGTTGAATGTAGAACGGATAACTTCAAGCCAGCACCTAAGAGACATTGAAAACAGGTTGGTTTTGTCTGAAGAAAGAGCGTAACTACCATTAGCCGCTTGACCCAAGAGAATAAAGTCAGCCAAAACGCTAGTAGCAATTCTTTGGTCGTACCTTGTAATAATCGTGTTGGTATCAAACTGCCGTGAACCACCAGCAGAGACAAGTTCTAACTTGTACATCAGGTTGTTTTTATCGTCATAAATTGACGGCAGAATCATCCCCTCTTGTTGGTCACGGCGAATGTTAATGATTGCTTCTTTGTAGTCGCCAAAGATCGCCTGTTGAGCAGCAGTAGAGTCTGCTCGCATAATATCAGGGTCAACATACATAACTGGAAATCCAGCAAGGTCACGCTCAATACCGATTGCTTCAATTTCTTCAATGCGCTTCTTGTAGTACCAAGGTCGGTAAGCGTTACGCAAGATTGAGCGACCTTCAGGGTTGTTTTTATCCGATGTAGTACGGAACAAAAGAGCCTTTTCAATAGGGATGTCACGCAAAGTGTAATCAGGTGGAGAAGACTGCACCATTGAAGTGATGCCACCATTTTCATCAAAGCGCCATTCTTGCCTTGTATCTTGCGCTCTAATTGGCATTTTTCTCCAACCAATGTACCCATCATCATGCTTAGAGCGTGAAGTGCTATCGGGTGCATCTTGCCCACCACGGCGCTTATACACAATCTCGTGGTAAGACCAGCCATATGTAAGCATGGAAAGGATTTCGCTAATCAAATCTTCCCAAGAAGTTGACATATCACTCATGCAAGATTCAACAAACTTCGCAGCCTTGACATCTTCCAAAGAAGAGGATGCAGGCTGAACACGCCATTTAACTTGGCGAACTAGTTTGTCAATGGCAAACAAAATAGCGCCAACTACAGGGTCATTATCACGCATCTCACGGTAGGTCTGAATTGCCCTATACCCTTGTAATTGGGGCAAAAACTCTTCTAAAACATAATTACCTGAACGGCGTAAGCCAGTAGAGCCTGATTCCCTAAACAAATTATTGCTTGCCACCGTCAACCTCCGAACAGAAAGAATAGCAGACTATACACCATACAGCCTAATAAATAGCAAAAGCCCCAGTCTTGCGACTGAGGCTATTACTAATTTCTCTTTTAACAGAGAAAGATTTATCGGCGACGAGCCTTTTTCTTTGCTTTCTTAGGTGCTGCCTTTGCCTTACGGCGAACTGCTCCACGCTTTCCAGCCTTCTTTTTCTTCTGTGCTGCTTTCTTCTGCTTGGCACTCTTCTTACGACTGCCACCAGTTGCTCCACCTGAACCGCCTGCACCAAAAATTACGGCTTCTTCACTGGAAAGACCAGCGATATTTAGCATATTGAATTTCATCTTAATTCTCCTGTTGTTGGGATGAAAAGATGGTATAGCAGAACGCTCATATCAGTATATCTAAAGATATGCAGTAATGCTTAGAGTCTGTCCGATTCACTTGCGTTACTGCGAACTTTTTGCGACAGATAGAAGAGTCTTGTTGGCATACACAAAATGTTTCTTTCAGTACCATCACCAAAAAATTCTTTCATCTCGTCATGCGATTTAGGGTGTGCATAAACTAAAAGATTTTCAGGGTTTGCCGCACGAACTGATTTCAGTGTCCACTCTTTGTGAACATTCGCTTCTTCTTGCGTTATACCCTGACCAGTTCTTGAACTACCAATTAAGTTTTGAGTTTGAATTGCCGCCCACTTCAAATTTTTAGGCAATGCCTTGCGAGAGATTTCAATGAATTCATCTTCTTCACGAACTTGAAGGTCAGGCATTACACGAACACCAATCTCCTGCATATATCGCCCAATCCATCGTGAACGGTATAACTGCCACAGCGAAGACGCTCTTGGCATATCGTTAGGCGTTAGGTTCGGCGTAATTGCATATTTAATTTTTGCATGAAGCAATTTGCTCATGTGCCTTGAAGGGTTATCCCACCATGGTTCAATGTATTCATCCCAACAGTAAAACGAAAGAACTATTTTGCTGAGGTCTTTCATTCCTGATGTGCTGTCAATTCCCCAGTTGTAAAGCCAGTGACCTTCCCAATCTAAATCTCTTGTAGCACTACCAGCCCAAGTATGCAATGGTGTTGGCAATTCTTCAATCATCATGTCACTACGAAGAGAAGGTATTTCCCAAAATGAAGCGCCATTGAAAATCAAGTCGTCTTTAAGAGTATAAACACCAGTTAAATCGTCAGGTTTATCGTCAATATCTTCTTCGTCTTCTTCATCGTCTTCTCCTAAAAAAGTAAATCCAGCGTCATCGGATTCTCTTGAACCACCCATTTCTGTATTTCCAGCAAGCAGGGAATCGTTTTGTGACAGGGTTCTTTCTCCTGCTTCGTTTGACAAACTGATAACAGAATCCAAATCTTCCATAGTGGCATTTAGGATTGCTTCCATGTCCGATGCTGAGTAGCCAGTACCATCGGCAGTTCCTAGGTCACGCAGGAGTTCAGCAAGAATTTGACCATCGTAATCGGCAAGGTCGTTTGTTTTGTTGTCGGCAAGAACAATACGCTTTGCCTCTTCGTCATTTACATCCACATAAACAACAGCAATTTCTGTCCAACCAAGAGACTTAGCCGCTTGCCAAGTGTGATTACCAGCAAGAATTTTCTTAGTTGACTCTTGAACAACGATTGGTCGGTACTGTTTATTTATTTCAAGCGACTCTGCAATCGCTTTGACATTACCTTTTCTTGGATTTTTGTCGTAACCTTTTAATTCAGAGACTGGAACTAAAATAGTGTTACCAGTAATAATCGTCTGATTCTTCTTCTTCGCCACCATCGTCTTCTCCTTTGATAATTGTTCTTGCTGTTCTTCGTTCTATTTCGGTCATTCCACCAGCGATACCTTTGAGCAAGTTGGTTTCTATTGACCAAATCAAGCAATGTTCGGCTACTGGACACTCGGCACAAATAGCCTTACATTCACGCACAACTCTAACACGATCACAACCGTTTGCATGGTTTATACAACGAACACTACAGCGATGACGAAAGAACTGAGTTGTCTTAGTTTTACACAGCGCCAGTTTGCGCCATTGATGATTCAAGAAATTGTCTTCCGTAGAGGGCAATGCAGGAAGCGTCATAGACATCTTGATTGCCTGATGCTGCGGCGTGGAGAGGATTCCAGTGAAGTCGTAGAAATTCTCCGACCTGTCCTTTGTCTGCATTTCCTTTACCCACGACTGCTTTTTTCCAACTGGAGACATTGACTGGGTAGGTCTTACACTTCCTCTCATGCAATACGCCTTGCACTGCACCTGATGTAAAGCATTGCACTGTAGTTGAAGTGAATCCACCACGACCTAAAATTGGGAGTTCGTAGAACCATGGATGGTTGTATTTTTTCCAGCCCACTGTTGTAACTCTCCAATCGTTTTCAATGTTAAGTCTCTAGCGTTATGACAGGCTTCAGGCCCGCTTTTCCCTAGGTTCTTGCTCACTGTAACACGGAAATCATTACCGTGGAGGGCTACGAACGCAATATGTGTAGATGCAGGGTCAATACCCAATATCAATAAGGATTTTGATGAGTTTGGGTGGCGTAGAATTTTTGGAGTTGAACTAACCATTGTTCATAGAGTAGTCCAGTTGGGCTTTAGTTACTCGCCTACTGCCTAATTCTATGCACCTTACTGCAAGTTCAGTGAACGAACGCAGTTCTCCAGTACGAAACTTGTAGTACTTACTTCCCTTTAACACTGTTCCGTCTGATTCTGCTCGTTGTAGCACCATGGTCAATTCCATCGCCCGACTATAAACGGCGTTTGCATACTCCATTAGCGTCATTTCATCGTTGTCAATCGGTGGGGTTTTTCTACCCATAAGAACTTCTACATACTCATCTAGTTCACTTCGCAGATCAGGCAACTGTGGAATACCACTATTGATTCTGAATGAGCGTAATGATGTCTGATGGGGTGTTGCACCTGTGACAGATTTTTGCATACGCACATGAGTTATAGGTCGCACCTGTTTTATTTTCACAATCATCCAACCTTTCGGGTAGGTACTCGTTATCAATTGCATCGTTTAGTGATTCAAGAATTGTAGTTATTTCGTCAATGATTTTTGGGTCTTTTGGTATTGCAACTTCAAGCCATTGTTGAGTCATTTTACATTCATAAACAATTAGCGCTTCGTTCAATCCACTTCCAAGGAGGTAAGCGTGAACCTGTTTTGTGTGTGCAGGCATTACTCCTTTAGTTTGAATACTACGGAACTGACTTGTTCCCTTTAATTCAAACATCCAACCTTCATCTGCATTGACACCATCCATTGAGCCTTCTAGCCGAAACTTTGGCATATCTACAGCAACCTCAACATCAGTCAAGATTCCTGCTTCCATCAACATAATTTGCCAACGGAGATGTCGGAAGTGACCATCGTTAAAAAGATTTTGAAGTTGTGGGTCAAAAGTTTTTACTGTTGGGGCGTTGTAGTACCCATACACTTGCGCTCTTTGACACTGGTATAACTGCGATGGGTGAAACGCACCTGCCCTAGATTTTTTTATTTCAGGCTTTAGAATTCCCATGACACGCTCTGCTACAAAATCACTATTGATATGCACACCGTCATTGTTCATCAGCCACCCCTGAACTTTAGGAGTGATACGGCTATTCATTCTTGCCATGCGAACTACATCTTTGAGGCTCATTGTTTTCCTTTTGTTATTGTCATGGTTACGGTTAAATCTGCATCCGTGAAATACACAACGAAAATTGGTTCTTTCAATTCCATGTTTGCTCTTTTATACAAAGCAAGAACTTCTGAACCTTTGAGAGTGTATGTTTTGTTTGCATCCTTGATTTCATAAAGTGTATCTGCATCCGAAGCATCGTGTTTGATTCTTAATGCTCCCGATGCAGGGTGAACTACTGCACCTCTGTTTTTTGCGATTTGCTTTTCTGTTTGCCTGCCTTTTTCTTGACGGGTTCTTGGTTTCCAAGGGAGTTTGGAAGTATCCCCAACTTGATCTGATTCTGAATGTCCTGATTCTCTTCCAGCCAGCCACGGAACTTGTCCAGCCCCACCGTCTTTTCGTTGTCTCCTACCCACCATGACCTACCTTCGTGATTGATTATTCCAGCGTTTAATCCAGCAGAGATTAGATAACCAATTTCATCTACCCGACCAGTTGAGAGATCAAAAGTAAAAACAGATTCTTTTGACGGTACGGACAGTTTGCTTTTTTCTAATGTCGCTCTGATTTTAATTCCAAGAACATTATTTGATTTTGCCTTATGCCCTTCATCATCAAAACCATCAACTACCTCTTTGATTTTTCCAGCCTTGCGTAATGCAATTCTGAAAGAGGCATAGTATGGCAACGCTTTTCCACCTGCTGTGATTTCAGGGTCGCCAAACATCACTCCGATCTTCATGCGTGTTTGGTTAATAAAGATCATCGCAGTGTTGTCATTCGCCGCAGTAAGTTTTCTCATTCCTAACGACATAAGTGCCGCCAGTCGTGCAGGTTGAACTGACTCTTTAGATAGTCGCTTTGCACTTTCAGTTTGTGGAAGTGTTGCCGCAACTGAATCCCATACAATGAGATCAACACCATTGCGAATAAGCATTTCTGATACATCAATTGCTTCTTCTCCTGTTTCGGGTGCATGGTAGATAAGCGAATCGGTATCCACACCAAGCCCCTTAGCCCACTCAGGGTCATAAGAATGTTCGGTATCAATAAGCGCACAGACACCACCATTGGCTTGCTCTTGTGCAATGGTTGACAAACCCACATACGATTTCAAAGTGCTGTATGCACCAAAGATTTCAGTGAATCTTCCTCTTGGAATTCCACCACCAAGCAAGTGATCTATCGGCAATACGCCAGTAGGAATGTACTCAACTTTCAATACATCATCACTGCCAAGCATCACGGTATTTGCGCCGAGCAACTTGTTAATTTCCTTCATCAATTCATGTGCCTTGTTCATGTTGCTCCTTAGCGTTTGATTCCTAACGATTCTAGCGCACCTGCCTTACGGAGTTGTTCCAGTGTTCCGTTTAATTTCTTTTCTGTCTTCCAACTCTTTCCACCTGTAACTGATCGTGCAGGGCATTTTGCAATCAGTTCTTCAAGAGATGTGTATGGTGCATTGCTACAAATAATTTCTGCGGCGTTATGCCCAATGCCTTTTATAGATGAGAGTCCACGCCTAATTGCATCTGCATTTCTATCTATTGACCATGACACGCTAGACACATTGACATCGGCAGAGAGAATAGTTATTCCCATCCGTTTTGTTTCACGAATGTACTGATCGTCTTTGCTCGTACCCACTGTTGTTTCAAGTAGCGCAGAATGAAACTCTAGTGGGTGATTGATCTTCAAATAAGCCAACTGATAACCCAACAAACTGTATGCAGTTGCATGAGCCCTATTGAATCCATACGCCGCAAATCCTTCTACGAGTTTCCACCCCTGACTTATTTCACGCTTACCCATGCCAGTAGCAGAACAGAGTTCATAGAACTTTTGCTTGTTCTTTTCAAACACTTGGTTGGCTTCATCGGAGTATCCAGCCTTAGCGTGTTTTCCTTTTACTGCCTTCAAGAAAGCATTGAGTTCAGGAATTGGCATACCCAAATCTTTTAGAATCGCAAGAACCTGCTCTTGATAACATGGCACACCATAAGTTTCTTCCAAGTGTCGCTTGAAGATTTCACTCGGATACTTCACACCATTGGGCTTTTGCCTGTTCTTCAAAAACTGTTTTACATAACCACTATTGATAGTTGCAGGTCTATAGAGTGCGTTCACAAGAATCAGGTCACGAACATTTTGCACCTGAACTTCTTTGCATCCTTTTGCCGCAGTCCAGCCTTCCATTTGAAAGATACCTGTCTCTGTCATGCCACGGCGTAAGAATTGGAATGTTCGCTTGTCATCAAGAGGAATCCAATCTGTACCAGTTTTGCCAACCATTTCAAGACAACGCCTAAGTGTTGTAAGAGATCGCAAGCCAAGTAGGTCAATCTTTACGAAACCTGCATCTTCAACATCATCCATCATCATTTGAGTAACCATCGTGTCCGATGAAGGAATTAGCATTTCAGGAATCCAATCCTCCGTCTTGTGCAATGGTGGTGCAGAAATCACAAAGCCTGCCGCATGAGCGCCAGCAGAACGGCGTAGTGGAAGTTCGCCTAATGCCCTAAGTCTTTGAGCATCTTTTGGATTTACTTTGTCTAAGTCGTGCAGATTATTTACCCTGCCAAGTTTTCGTGCAAAAGAGTCGCCTAGAATCTTGCGCTTTGCACTGATGTATTGCACAAACAATCCACCACGACCAGTCTCTTCGTCATACGAAAGTCGGTTGTATGTTCCAATTTGCATGATGTTGTATTTGTTTTTGAGATAGTTCACGACATCATCACGGCGCACATCTTCAATGTCTAGGTCAATATCAGGTGGTCTAGTTCTATCTACCGAGAGGAATCGTTCAAATACCAAGTTCCATTTGATCGGGTCAACTTGTGTAATGCCAAGAAGCCAGCAAACAAGTGAACTTGCCGCAGAACCTCTTGCCATAACAAGAATTCCTTGTTCGTGACACCATCCGACATAATCATTTACGAGCATGAAATAGTCAGCCATGCCAGTCTTTTCAATCACATCTAGTTCAGTTGCCAGTCGCTCTTGATACACGGCATCATCGCCACCATGATCTATCGTCTTTAGTTTTGCTTTGCAGAGTGTTGCCAGTTGCTTCAGTGGATTTTTGGTTACGGCAGGAATGAAATACTTGTATTTTTCTAGTGGTGGAATCTCTAGCGTATGGTTATCAAGCATCCACTTGTAAGACTCTTCGCAAGCATCCCAAACTTCTTGTTCGTAATACTGCTTCACCCAAGAGGTTGAAGCCAAGTGATAACTGTGGCCAGGATATGCCAAGTCAGTTTCATCTGCCGAGTACGCAATCATTCGCATCATGTTGTGCAGGTCTTTGTCTGACTTGTCACAATAATGAGAGTCTTGCGAAATAATTGGTGCAACCCCTAGCCAGTTCGCTGTTGTAAATAAATCTGCTACGAGTTTGTCATCATTCCAACCATCGCCATGATCTGTTCCGTGGTTTTGTAATTCCACATACACTTTGTCAAACCACTTGTTGAGGCTCATAATAATCTTTTCAGCCTTTTTATGTTCGCCATGAACTACAGACTGAGACACCAATCCGAAATAGCAACCTGTCGTGCAGACAATCCCTTTCAGCCCACCATTGAAAGCCAACTCTGCTAGATCATTCAAGTCAATCAGTGGCTTGTAGTAGTAGTGCGTTCTCTGATTAGACAGTGACGATAACTTCGCAAGATTTTTGTAGCCTTCGGTGGTGTATGCGAGCAAAGAAATATGATTACGCTTCGCTTTTTTGTTTGCACGATCTTCAACTATGTAAGCCTCTAGACCTATGAACGGTTTTATACCGTTGTCATTGCACGATTTGTATAACTGAAATGCACCACTCATGTTTCCGTGGTCAGTAAGCGAAAGTGCAGGTTGCTTCAGATAACGAGAAGCCTTTTCAGCCATAGTCCGAATGTCAGCCATTCCGTCAAGACAAGAGAACTCTGAGTGAACATGGGTATGAAAGAAACTACTCATTTACAGCACCAGCAGACAGGCCAGACATACGGTAAATCATCTTGAATATCCCAACCAAAGTGCGAGTAGTGTTCAGGTTTTTTTCTTAGCAGATTAGATCGGTGCGATTCATGCACTGACATATCGCCCCACCATAAAGGATAGCCCCATGCAGTGCGATCTTGATTGAACTCTTTACGCATATCAAGTATTTTTTGGTGGCAGGTATCTTTGAATCCACGATTGCACCACTCTGTACATATCCATGAACCGTAACTGATAAGAGCCTGTTCGTGGTTACGCCACATTTTAGTTGCAGGGTGGTTGACCCAACCTTTTGATTTACCTGCAAGAGCATTAAGAATTTGCAGAACTTCTACACGCTGTTTTCCTAAACGCTTATCGTCTAGAGATTTACCTATCTTGTACAAGTCGTTGTACGGTACAAATGTTTGCATTGTTGCCTCCTTGTTGGCTACAAGTCAAAGAATGGTTCATAAAGAATGTTTGATGGTGGGTGATCTTGTTCTTGTGCCATACGCCTCCAACCGTATGTGTGTTTTGTTCGTCTTACTTTAGCACAACGCATTGACCAGTCAGTAATGTGTTGTGGACACCTAACTACTCTTCCGTCTTCGGAAACAAGCCAGTAATTAGATTGAGGCGATGAAGACAAAAGTACCCGACCACACCTTGTACAAAAGTGTTGATCGGGTACTTGAGTTGTCATGGCAGACTACTTCTTTGCTTCGTGTTCCTGTTGCCTCTTAGCGTCAGGCCCACTTGATTTGCTTAAACGATAACGCTCTTCATAATCTGTTGAAGGGTCGTATCGGTACAGTGTTCCAAGTTCAGGGTCACGCAAACGCAGAAGAGTAATTTTGTTATCTTCAAGCGCCCTAAGTACATAACCCATTGAACGAGGAGAAAAGTGACCTACCTGTTCGTTTATTTCAGACCATGAAATTGTTTCGCCACTGAGCAGAAGTTCTGCGACATCGTAGCGTTTCGGTTCACGGTTCTTGTCAAACGGATTCTTTGCTTTCATGTTTTCTCCTAGTAAATAAATAGTGTGATGCAGGTGGGTAAAGATTTGGGGGAATCTTTACACTCTTCCAAGATAACCTGCACCACACCAAGCCTTTATTTTTCTGATGCCTCAATGATTGAACGAACCATTGCTGGCTTGTTCATACCTTCGTGGTCAATTTCCATGTCTTCGCAAATAACACGCAGGTCACGCAGAGACATTGCAGTAAGCGTTTCTTCATCAAGCGCTTCTTCTGCACTATCGTCATCATCTTCAAGTTCAACGATTTCATCGTCTTCCTCAGATGCGCTTTGTGCTTTCAGAATTGCTTTGATTGCTTTTACGCCAGTAAGGGATTCGTCAATTTCCCAACTTTCAAGCAAGTCTTTGATGGTGCGAACATCATCATCTTGCATGAAAACAAGTTCGTCTTCGGAGTAATCTTCACGATATTCGCCTTTTGGAAAAAGTTTTTCGGTGTCAAACAAAACTTCTTTGCTTTTCGCCTTTTTCGCAACTGGCTTTGACTTCTCTTCATCAATCTCATCGTCATCAATGGTTGGTTCAGACGCTTTTGTATCTGTTTCGCCAAGCGATGTTGCACGAGCAGTAACCAAAACCTTTTCAAGATCAATGGTTTCGTACTTTGCAAGATTCAATTTTGAAGGTGCATCGGGAGTGACATCGTAAGTTGTGTCCAATCCTTCGCCATGCTTCTGCAACTCGTAGTTACGGTCAAGCATCGTTCCGTACTTGTCGTACTTCAAGATGAGACTGTTCGCCGCAGTTTTTGCCAACTTCAACGGAATGACCCGATCTGTTTCAATGTCAACTGCCGAGGCAAGATAACGGAATGAAGGTCTTGCACCATCAGGCAAAATTTCGCCTACTGCCATTGGTGTAAAGTTACGAGATTCATCGTTCCAGTATTCGTAGAAACCGAACCACTCTTCAGGTTCTGTGATGAACCTAACTGTGATTCCGTCTGCTGGCACATTCTTGATAAAGGAACTGAGGCTTGACCCACCCTTTTTTAGCGAGTCTTTCACCGCCTTCAGGCTTCCCATTTTTTTACCACTGATTTGCATTGGTGCTTCTCCTTATGTTTGATTGGTGAATTATGTACATTACTTTCATTGCTGAACATTGTCAAGTATTAAGGTTGAGTGGGGTTTCGCCATTGCTATTAACAATGGACAGCAACTCTAACGCAGAAAGGGATAAGTAGCACTAGAACCCCACTCGGTTGCCGTTACGCTTTTACCTTGCGCTTACGCAAGAGAACTTGTCTAGCCTTTGGTGACAATCCACCAAAGATTCCAAATTCGTTAAATCCACTTGTAAGAGCAAAGTTCAAACAAGAAACTTTTACTTTGCAAAGTTCGCAAATCGCTCTTGCTTTTTTATATTCGTTTGCAACTGGTCTGCCACGCTTTCCAGTTGTAGGAATAAACACGGAGACATCCATGCCACGGCAAGATGCCTGTTCACGCCAGTCTTCATTCTTCATTGTTATCTCCAAATGGAAGTTGCGGAAAACTTGGGTGGTTTCTTTTATTGACTGTAGGGAACGGAATTATCTCTGCATATGATTCCCCAATATCTGATTCAAGTGCGATTAGTGCCTCCATTTCTTCTACTACCGTTTCGGGTTCACCGTGTAGTTCAACCACACGAGTTGGAAGTATTAGCCTTACTGTTATGTTCATCCCATTCTCCTTTTGTTTGGTATTGAACATCATACATACTTATTGAAGCAATTGCAAGTATTATCTGCGATTTATTCCACGCCTCGTATTTTCTTCGTTGGTTGCAGGTTCTAGATGAGATGGGCGTACACAAGCCCTGTTTCGGCATAGGTGGTCAACTGCTATATCTTGGGGCAAGTCTCCGTTTAGAACCTGCCAAATCCACCTATGTGCCCGATGCTTTTTGTCATTGTGCTTAAACTCCCCATATCCAGCCACATTCTTTCTACCTGTCCATACCCAACACTCGTCTTCAACTTGCACATGGCGCTTAAAGCGCTCTATGTCAGTCTTCTTTGCTCGCATCACCCATGCCAAATTGGTCAAAAACCATGCGAAACATACCCTCAATCTGCACAAACATATGCGCCTGATGAGAGATTATTTCAGACATGGTTTCCATACGGTCAAGCAACGAAAGCATTGATTCAGAAGTCATTGTCACGCACTCTTCGGGGGAAATTGTTTCGCCCATCATCTTCAATTCACGAGTTCTTTCAACCTGCCCACGAACAGAGTCAACTAGTTCATGGTAATTAGTCGGACTCGTTGTGTAATCAATTGCCATACAAGCACTATACACGAGACTTGGTGGCGCACAAATTTTTGAGGCACAAATTATTTTGATGTTTCGGGGAGATTTTGGGCATAAAAAAACCCAAGTACCTGCACCGAGGGGTGATGCAGATACTTGGGTCGGGTGTTACATTCTCCAGTTTGCCAATCCACCAGTGGTGTTATCCATAATCCACTTGGCGAATCTCACATTACATTCAGGGTCAGTCAAGGCTTGTAAGTCGCCTCTTGTGCTACCTGTATTAACGCCACAAACTTTACGAACACTACGAATCCAAGAAGAGTTAATTTGTAGCAATCCTGTATCCCAAGTTTCGTTGCTGTTGAGGCTGGATATCATATTTCCATTTGCATCCCACTTTGCGTTTATCGCTAGAGGGTTGCAGTGGCTTTCTCGCCATGCAATGTACGAAAAGATTTGCACTGGTAATCCGTACTGTGCAAACAATGTCTCATATTTCGGGCATCGCATTGACTGATCTGACGGAACATTTGCTGGAAGAGCAATTGTTGTCGTTGTTGTTGTCATGGCTGTCGTTGTGGTCGCCAATGTTGTAAGTGCCACCACTTTTGTTGGTGGTGGCGTTTTCTCTATTGACTGCGCTTGAACACCTAGTACCGCAAAAAGCGTTCCCATGAGTGTGGCAAGCGCAACGGAAAATAATCGTTCCATTGCTTGCTCCTTCTGTAGTTAGCGTTTTGTAATACGCAGATATGGCTTAGTTGCTACCTCTTTGCTGTGCTTGCTTACAGTTATCGCTTCTACCTTACCTTTTGCCACTGCATCTTCCAAAGCCTTTTTGTCAATCACTCTTTTTGTAATTGATCGCCAAATTGCTTCAGATACTGCATCTTCAAGACCTTCTTCATCAATTTTTAATTGTGATGGTCTGACAATTGTAATTTTTGTTTCTTCTTCACGAACTTCAACATCAATGGTGTCCAATTCGTGTTTCTCTAGTAATGACATCAACTCAATTTTTGCTTCATCAAGTTGCGTTTGCCAATTCGCAATTTCTGTTGATGCTGAGTTAATTTCAATTACTAATCTTTCAATTGCTTTTTCTGTTTGGTGGTTCATTTACATACCATCTCTTTCCCAATCATATGGTCGGTTAATTTCTTCTTGCTGTCCGTACTTGTCGTACTTGTCAATTTCTTTAAGTACCAGTCGCAGAGTGATAAGGCATCCAGCAATAAACATTGCCATTAACCAAAACCCTTCCTGATAGTGAACGCTTACTTCCATTATTGTTTCTCGCTTTCTGTTGGTGTTTCATGGTTGTATTCTGATTCATCGTAATCTTTTCTTGGATTGTAAAAATCATCGTGATTACGAACGATGAATGGTGAGCGCAACGGAATGACAGAAAAAGCAACGCTTGTTGGTTGCTTCTTTAGCCATTCAATTGTCTCTTTGCCATTTGCAAACGCACCAAAAAATCTGTCATGCCTTGGGCTACTGACCAAAACAATTAACGGAGTATTTGGATACGCATTTTCAAGTGTTCGTGAAAAAGAATCTTCTTCTTCACCTTGGGAGTCTTCGTTGGATAGAGCGTATTCATCTTCTTCATCAAAGTTGAACATTTCTTCCCAACATTTTGGGTGTGTGCCAGTGATTAACTGTTCACGCAACTCTTTTGGCAATGTCGGCATACAGTCTTGAATGTAACTGTCGTTGTCTTGTTGCCATTGTTCGTACCCAATTAACTCTTCGGCAGTTAAACCGATTTCGCCTTCTTCCCCACACTGGTAACACTGTGGAGTAACTACTGTTATTTCGCACTTTCTTTCGGTGTTCATGTTTTTCTCCTTGTTGGTTGTTGTTATTTTGTTACTGCAATTAGTCTGTGTTTTTGAGTAATTACATCTGTTTGATTTCCACCACGCCTGTGGGCATTTATCCACTTTGCTCTGTGTTGTTGTTGTGATGGATACCACTGTTTGCGCCAATGCCCACGAACGAGATGGGCAAGCACAATTTTTTTGTCACCATTGCTATTGTCTGTTTCTCCATAGACAGACTTTCGCAATGACAAGCGAGTTATGTTCGTCTTTGATCTTCCTGCACGAATACCCCTACGGCTATATGCTCTTGGCGCTGTTGAAGAATCAGCGTCAATGTAATCGTCAAGTAGTCGGAGAAGCGTAATGATGAACCTGCGATTATTTGAATAATTTTTTATATTTTCATCTTCTGTTTCATGGTCATAATCAATTTGACCATCTTCTCCATATCCGATTTCTAAACAATCTACAAGATGTAGGTTTTTGCTTAGAGAACTTGAATACGCCGACAACCCATCAATTTCAGTTTCAACAAAATGCCCATACACCCGAACCTGCAAACTGGCTGGCATACTCTGTTGGCTAAAACTAATAAATTCTTTAGTTTTTTCTTCATCAAACTTGGCAAAAGTTTTTGAGAAATTATCAATAGCAGGTCGGGCAAAAGTTTCAAAATTGCCGAAAGCAAGAGCAACAACATTGCTGTGATTTCTTTCTGTGTAGCAACCACTTGCGTTTTTTTGAAACTTTCTTTCGCCTGTTATAGAGCAACCGTGTGAATCCCTAAGCCTTCTTGATGTTTTAATTATCTCTTGCACAGTTTCTTCTTCAACTGAATCGTCTTCTACCCAATAATCAAATGGCTTTTCTAACACAACAAAGCCAGCAGGAGTATAAACATCCGATTCAAACAAAACTTCGTCGGGCATTGTTGCTTTTGCCGTTTCTATTAACTCTTGCACATTTTCAGAAACAAAAATGGTGTCTGCTGAATCAAGCATTTCTTTGTCAAGAGCAAAAGATAACTGGTCAAACCAATGCGATTCTTCATAGGCATCGTTTTCTTGTTGTTCTTTTTCGCCAAAGATTTTGCGATATTGGTTGTGGTGGATAACTCTTTCAATAGTTTTGTTTTTGTTTCTGCGTTCAATTAGTTGAGTGTGTATTTCATACGCATCGGTGGTATTCATGTCAATCCCCTTTGAGTTGTAAATGCCAATGGGCAGTTCCCCCGAAAGAGAACTGCCCACTGACTTGGTTTGGTTTTTGGTTTTTGTTAGTTGAATTCCAACGGATAGGTGCAAGCCCAACCGTCTTCAATTGGATTACAGGTATTCGGGTCAAGAGCATCTACTTCAACTGAATCCCAAATATCAATCGCAAGATCAGTAGCCCAAGCGTGAGGAAGAATCGTCACTGTAACTACTTCGCTTTCAATATCTGTTGTATCAATTGTGCAGACTTCCAGTTCAGGATTATTTGAGAAGAAAGTAATCTTCGTCATTTCATCCACCCCTGAAAGGATTGTCTTGGTGATACCTTGAAAACGAGGTGCAACAAGTCGTTTTGTAACAACTTCAAGCACTTCGTCTTCTTCTGTTTCTTCTTCTTCGTCAGTCTCTTCTTCCGTGGAATCAATATCCACATCTGAATCGCCTGCTATTGCCCCTGCACGAGCAGGGCGTTTCTTCATTTTCTTGACAGCCATGACTGTCTCCTTGTCTGTGTTGTTTTTTTTGTTCGGTGAAGAGGGATGGTGGCGACGCAATCACCGAGTTGCGTCACCAGCGATACACATGGTATCACATTGGTGGTTATTGGTCAGTGATTATTAACCACCCCCTTCACGAGCAAGTCACCAATATGCTTGGTAAGAGACTTGCAGTTTTCAACGCAGATCATCTTGGCAAAGCCATAACCTTTTGGCACTTCAACTTCAGCAGAGCCATAACCGACACCTTCTGTATAAGTACCGATATGGCGCTTTTGTGGTTGGAGAATACCTACTGGATATTGTGGCTTTACCTTGTTGGCTTTTTCGTCAATTTCGTAGCCGTTTGCCAAACAAACAAGAAGAGATTTGATTCCCCTTTTGTTCATATCTGCAACCACCTTGGAACTTTCGTATTCATCTGCCCATTCACCGTCAGTTATTGTGACGAGGAGTTTGTATTTGGCATCTGATTTTGAAAGAACTTGGTCGGCTATCATAATTGACTGACAGGCAGAAGTTGAGCCTTTAGCGCCAAACATTTTTATTTGACCACGGCTTACTGAATCTGATTCTGTCAACAAAGCATGAGGGTAATCGTCGTATCCGATTACAGTGCAAGGGATTTCTTGGTTCTGACAGGCGAGTTTAATCGCCCACATAGCACACGATGCTTCGTCTATTAAGGCGTTGCCCCTGTGCATTGTCATTTCCCAATTGTTGAGTCTTTCACCCTTACTGTCCATTGCTTCCTGTATTGCCTTGTATTCGTACTTTGCACATTGCATACTGCTAGAGGTGTCAAGCAGAATTACAATTTCTGCATCAGGTCGTTCATCACCTTCGTCAACCCACTGGTCAAAAATATCAAAGTGGAGTCCACGACTTTCAACCTGTCGCAAATAATTGAACTTTCCTGTAGAGACACCTTTATCCCATTGGTTGTCTTTATCGGCTTTCAACTTTGCCAACGATTGTGAGATCGTATTTGACAAAGCCCGATACGCAACTGGTGGAGTTGAAGTGCTGGCTGGTGCTGTCGTTCTATCAAAGAAACGCTTAAATCTGTTGTCAGAGACTGATTTACGCATTTGCTTGATCTGCTTTTTTATTTCATTGCCAACTTCTTTGCTACTTGCTTCAAGCATTTGATCTGTTTGATCTTGAAGAGTAACTTCTGATTGGCTTGGCTTTCGCACTTGACCAGTTTGAGCAACGCTTTTTCCTTGTGAATTAGAGTCGCTGTGGTTTTCGTTTTGTGGAGAAGAATCTTCTTCACTATCGCCACCTTCACCTTCGCCTTCACCTTCGTTACCCGAATCTGCATCGGAGTTTTCAGAAGGATTTGAAGGCGCACCGTCATCATCATCAGATTTTTCGTCAGAGTCGTCAGCAGACTTGTCATCGGAATCATCATCAGAATCATCATCAGATTTTTCTTCAGAATCAGAAGCATTTTTTTCTTCTTTTTCTAAATCTTTATCTGCCTGTTCACGGAGTTTTTGTGATTGCTTCTGTTCTTTCAAGGAATCCACTTGACCTTCATTCAAAGAGTGACGACCAACCGATATTCCTTCAGGAATTCCACCGACAGGAAATATCTTTTGCAAAAGAGAAGCAAACTGTTCTACCAGTTTGAACGCTTCTGAAGCATCCCTTGGGAAAATAATTGCACGGTATGTATCAACTATTTTCTTTAGAGACTTAATATCCTTGTCGCTTACTTTGTAATGAAGTTGGAACATTGCTTCTGTTTGCAGACGAATTTCCAATGGGAGATACTTTCTTCCGTACAGAAGAACCCACATTGATTGTTTTTCATCGGCTTCTTTATTTGTATTTGTTTCCAGTCTTCCGTGAGTGATGTACTTGGCAATGATGCTTTTGAAGTACGGAACTGATGCTGGATATTTTGCAACGAAAAGAGATTCAATTCGCTGATCTTCAAGTATGTTCCACGCCTTAAAGAAAGAACCTTTAAGGAATGGGTGAGATTGATCTGCTTCAACAATATCCCGAAACACCTTTTGACTTTTTCTTGGTGTCCAAAGAACATGGGAGAGTTCGTGATAGTTCAGTCCACGAAATTCAATCAATTTCTTGAACAAACTTTCTTTGTTGAACCCACCTTGCACTGCATCTTGAAACAACGATTGGAGTTGCTGTGAATTGAAAAATACAGAAGAACCATCAGTTGCCGCAATGCCAACTTCGTTGTTTGATGAGCAGTTTATTTCACGACCTGAAATAAGGCTGTTCACACGACTGAAGAGAACAAGCCATGATTCTGTCAAAGAAATGATTTCTTCATGGTCTGCTTGCTTGAGTTTTCCTAGTGTTGGTGGCTGGTATGTTGGTGGCTGTGGAAGAGACTGCCTTTGGTTATATTCTTCTTCTTTGTGTTTTTTACTTACCCTTACCTGTTTGTATCGTGCCATGATGTTTTTTCCTTTGCTAATTGTTGAGTTTGTTTCACTTAATGTCGTGGGTATCAGATTGGATACCCACGACACTGGAGTGTTGGTGGCGACCCAAATTTTGAGTTACGCCGTTGGTGTTGCTGTTGCTTCTGCTGTTGCTTCTGTATCTACTTTTACTTTGAAGCGTGGAGCGAAATCGCTTTCTTCTTCAAATATGCCAGTGTTCAGGTCTTCCCAAATGTTCTTGGCAGAGATCAATAACACTTCACGCACAACTTCTTGTTCATCTTCGGTGAAGGCGCTAAGAAAGTTCTGAACGGCAAAATCAAAGCCGAGAGGACTTTCGTTAATTTCTTCAAATTCAATGAGCAAGTTTGTTGCAATTGGTGTCGTAATATCCCCAACGCTGTAACTGTCACGCAACTTGGAAGCAAGTTCCAAGAGAGCATTTGAATTAAGCAATTCGTTTTCAATCTTCAAGTCGTAGTCAAAATGCAACTTGTACTTGAAACGGTTTTTGAACGCTTGATTCAAAGGGCGAGTACCTTCGTAATCAGGGTTGTAAGAGCAAATGATTTGGCAATCTTTGTGCGCTTTTACCTGACTAGGAACTGACGAACCCTGAGCCGATGGAATTGACATGATTCTGCGCTTGTCCAACAACGAGTGCAGATAAGCCGCAATCTTTGCTGGCAAAAAGTTGACTTCATCCAAGTAGATGATGCCACCATGCTGAACTGCCAATAGGAGATCGCCTGCCAAGAAATCGGCAGAGCCATCTTTTGTAGGATTCCAACCACCGACAAAGTAACTTGGTTCGGCTGCACCGTTGCAAGAGACATTGACTACAGGAATTTGCTTGTCTGCGGCATATGCGTACACCGAGGAAGTTTTCCCTGGCCCTGTCGGCCCGTAGATTAGTGTGTTGTGTCGTTCTTCGTGTGCCTGAGCGAAAATGTCAAATTCGCTTTGACCACTGATTGAACGGCTGATGTAATTATCCTTGCCAAAAATATCCTTTTCAGGAATGAGATGGGCAAGTGGGTGTTCGCTTTTTCGTTCAGGAGACTGAACTGTACTTTCTTTGGGCTTTACGGAAGTT
>Ga0214919_10001243_pt1 | contig 42188 bp, 38 predicted proteins | sample LL1503_MetaG_FD_177994 | JGI IMG/M metagenome (GOLD analysis project Ga0214919, IMG submission 177994) | Freshwater microbial communities from Lake Lanier, Atlanta, Georgia, United States - LL-1503 | ecosystem: Environmental > Aquatic > Freshwater > Lake | place: USA: Georgia | collected... | reverse complement strand
GCGCCCAGCAGGGGGCGGCCAAATTTGTCCAGGCGCTCGCGCTCGACCACCAGTCCGGTGGGCGGCCCCTTGAAAGTCTTGATGTAGGCTACCGGAATTCGAATGTCTTCTAGGCGCGCGGCCTTGAGCGGCTTGAAACTAAACACATTGCCAATCAAGCTGGCGGTCATGTTGGCGATCGAGCCTTCTTCGAACAGGATCAGGTCGTAGGCCACATAGGCGAAATACTGCCCGGGGGTGTTGGGCACGGGAATGACCTTGTAGGCCTTGGCACGGTAGCTGTCGCAGGCGGTCAGGCGGTCGGTCCACACCACGGTCCAGGTGGCGGTGCTCGATTCACCGGCCACGGCGGCGGCGGCCTCTTCGGGGTCCACACCATCCTGCGGGGTGATACGGAACAGGCACAGCGTGTCGGTGTCCTTGGGCACGTAATCGGGCATCCAGTAGCCCATTTGTTTGTATTTCAGGACGCCAGCGCTGTAGCGCTTTTTGGCGTCGGTGATTTGGCCGGAGCCGCTGTCTGTGTCGCTCATGTCTGTCTCCTCGGTAGGGTTGTGGGGTGGCTGAGCAGAACTATATTTGCGTCTCTACATAAAGTAAATTCACTTATTATTAAACTTCGATTAAGGTATCACTTAATGAAAAACGCCACCTTCCGCCAATTACGCGTGTTCAGCGAGGTGGCACGCCACCTGAGCTTCGCGCGCGCCGCGCAAACTTTAAGCCTGACGCCCCCAGCCGTAACCATGCAAGTGCGCGAGTTGGAAAAACACATTGGCATGCCACTTTTTGACCGCAGTGGACGGACCGTGGCCCTCACGACGGTGGGCGAGTACATGCTGGTCTACGCCCGCAAGATGCTCGCAACACTTAAAGATGCCGAGGACGCTGCAGCGCGATTGCAGAAGCTCGAAGTCGGCTTGCTCACAATTGGCATGGTCAGCACCGCCAAGTATTTTTTGCCCCACCTGCTGGCGCAGTTTCGCCAGGAGCACGAGGGCATTGACATCAAGCTGGTCGTGGGCAACCGCGAACAGTTGGTGAAAATGCTCCAGGCCAATGAGGTCGACATCGCCATCATGGGCCGCCCACCCACTGAGTTGGCCACCCGCGCGGAGCCGTTCGCCGCTCATCCCCACGTGTTTGTGGCGCCGGTGAAGCATCCACTGGCGCAAGGCGAAACGCTGGCGCCCGGCGACCTCCAGGGCCAGCCTTTCATCTTGCGCGAACCAGGTTCGGGCACACGCGCAGCCATGGAGCGCTTTTTGGCCAGCGCACGGGTGGAGCCCCGGGTGACAATGGAAATGGCGAGCAACGAAACCATTAAACAAGCGGTGATGGCCGGTATGGGTCTGAGCTTTTTGTCGCTGCACACCTTGGGTCTGGAACTCGACAACCGTTTGATTGCACTGCTTGACGTGCAGGGCGCGCCAGTCGTGCGCGCATGGAACGTCGTGCACATGCTGTCTAAGCTTCTGTCGCCCGCAGCCGAGGCGTTTCGCTACTTTGTGTTGGAGCATGGCGAAGACTATTTGGCGCAGCACTTTTCCCGGCATGTTCGCCTTGCCAGCGCCGACGCCCAACCACCAAATTAATGCAGGGTGCAGCGCAATATTGCCGCTGCCAAGTTCACCCGCCGATTTTGCGGGTTGCCAAAGCAAATGTATGCGTTGGGCTTGCGAGGTTTCAATACGCTTTCCTGCGCGCGCGCAACAGCAAGTCCGCATAGTGGGCAACGCCGGCCGCCAAGAGGCCCAGCGCCACCAAACCCCACTGCGGCGTCAACGCGCCACGCAACGCCACCATCAGGCCCAGGCCGGCAAAACCATTGAGCAAGTAGTCGGCAGGCGCAAGACCGCGGCCGGTCCGTTTGTGAAACCCCCACAGCGCCAACAACTCCAACACGGTCAAGGTAATGACCGCATCGACGAGTGTGGCCGACGCGTACCAATACTCCAAAATCAGACTCGGGCCAGACCCAGCAGGTGTGCCATGTCCTTGAAGAAGATGCGCACGTGGGCCATTGGCTTTTTGCGCACCAGTTCCTTGTTCATGTAGGACTCAAAAGTAAGTTGCTGAACATCGCGGTCTTCACAGATTTTGACGAAGCGTTCGCGACGTTTTTCGCTGCTGTACCAGAACCATTGCATGATGCCTAGCACTGTGAATACCGTGCGGTGTTTCTGCATGAACTGCTTGCGCGCAAGCTTAAGACAGCGCGCGTCGCCGGTGCGCAGCAATTCATGCGCCGCGTGGGCCGCCAGTTGCCCACCCACCATGGCGTAGTAAATACCTTCACCTGATGCGGGGGCCACCACACCTGCTGCGTCACCGGCGAGCACCACGTCGCGCCCGTTGTCCCAGCGTTTGAGTGGTTTCATGGGCAGCGGCGCACCCTCGCGGCGCAGCACTTCTGCATCGCCCAGTCCAGCCGACTGGCGCAACGCGCCCACTGCGCCACGCAAGGAAAATCCTTTGTCGGCACTTCCCGTACCAATGCTCAACGTATCCCCATGTGGGAACACCCAGCCATAAAAGTCAGGCGATAACTTTCCCTGGTAATACACATCGCAGCGGGTACCGTCGTAGCCCGCAGGTTTTACAGCCGGAGCCTTGACGATCTCGTGGTACGCAAAAACATATTCCGTGTCCTTGGCGCCTTCAATCGATTGACGTGCTACCTGAGATTTTGCGCCATCGGCGCCGATGATGGTGCGCGCGCGGACATGGGCCGGTTTTCCTTCGCCCCGATGATGGCGCTCACGTGCCTCAAAGTGCACGACGCTGATTCCGTCCGGATCGCGGCTTAGGCGCTCAAAGGTACCAATACGGCGCACCGCACCGCTGGAGGCGGCCCGCTCGCGCAGCCACTCGTCGAAGTCAGCCCGGTCGACCATACCGACGAAGCCGTTATCGATCGGAATATCAACCCGGTGGTCGCTGGGCGCAATCATGCGGGCGCTTCGCGCGCGCGCCACCAGAAGGTGGTCCGGAATGGCAAAGTCCTTGATCAGGCGCGGCGGAATGGCCCCACCACAGGGCTTAATGCGCCCCGCCCGGTCCAGCAGGAGCACGCTGTGGCCCTGGCGCGCGAGCTCGTGCGCCGCAGTCGCACCCGCAGGGCCACCACCCACCACCACCACATCAAATGTTTCACTGTTTTCCATACTCTGTCTCCTAATCAATTGAAACTACGGTGCTGCTCATGTGAGCACCGACTGCAGGCTGCGCAGGGCCCAGGCGCTGACCATCATTCCAGCGACAAAAAACGGCACACCAAAGCCGCTGTACCAATAGGCGCGCTTTGTTACTCCTGCCAAGAAATAGTCCATCATCAGTAGCTGAATTCCGAGCAACAGCGCAACGGCTAATCCATGGCCGGGTCGACCCCAGGCAAACAGAAGCACAATCACCACGAGCTGGGGCAGGCCCATGATCCAGCAGGCTACGCCCGCGGCGGTCTGCTCTCCGAGCTGCACTGGGAGTGAGCGCACGCCCATTTCCCGGTCACCTTTAACTGCCTTGAAATCATTGAGAGTCATGATGCCGTGGGTGCCAATGCTGTAAAGCAAGGCCAACACCAGGGATCGGGTGCCCGGCATGGCACCCCCCGCCATGACGGCCGCACCCGTGGTCCAGGCGATGCCCTCATAACTAATGCCGCAGGCGGCGTTGCCCCACCAACCGTTTTCTTTGAGACGCAGCGGCGGTGCACTATAGGCCCAGGCAAGCGCCAAGCCGACAGCTGCCGCGCCAAAACCCCAGGGTCCCAAGACCACCGCCACCGCCAGGGACACACACGTCCATAGCACGGCCAGTCGCAATCCCCAGCGCCCAGGCATGCGCCCGGACGGAATGGGTCGTTGCGGCTCATTGATAGCATCCACATGGCGGTCAAACCAGTCATTAACCGCCTGGCTGGTGGCGCACACCAAGGGCCCGGCCAGCGCAATACCCACCAAGGCCAACAGCCACTTACCGTCCATGGTCACACCCGAGGCCACCACGCCGCAGGCAAAAGCCCACATGGGCGGAAACCAGGTGATGGGTTTGAAGAGCTCGGTAACGGCCGTTAGTGTGGGGCGTGTCATTGGAAGTGTTTTATCGTTGACACTTCATTGTGTCAAGAAATATTTACACTTCTTATGGTATTTCCCTACTGGCGCCAACAGGCAGCGCCACGGCGCAGTTTCAGCTTTCGGAGTCTGGCTCGGCGCTGACGTCGCTCATGCCAAATCGGCGGAGCTTGACATACAGACTTTGTCGCGACAGCCCAAGCATTTCTGCTGCAGAGGCACGGTTATCACCCGTGAGTTCCAATGCCGCTTCAATACACAACTGCTCGATGAGGTCGGTGGTTTCACGTACGATGTCTTTGAGTGGCACGCGTCCCACCAGTTCAGTCATCTCGCCTGTTGAGCGTGGCAAATCCTTGGTGGGCTTTGCGTCATTGTTCAAGCGCAGACCCACGTCGCGGATGGTGAAGCCTAGGCAACGCTTATCACCGGTGGTAACGGCCACGGCAGAGATTTCCACGTCAGTGGTAGAGCCGTAGTCGCCACGCATGCGGGTGGCAAACAGGCGTACCACGTCGCGCTGGCGCAAATTGGAAATCAGCACGCTCAGGTCCACCCCGGCGCGGCCCAGCCAACGCTCCAGCGATTCACCCCGCACCAGGTCTTCATTGCTGACCTCGGCGAGCTGTAAAAATGCGCGATTGGCGGTGAGCACGTGACCCGACAGGTCGGTCACCACGAACGCGTCGGGTGCGCTCTCCATTACATCGGTCAAGATTTGCTTGGCATTGGCCATTCCAGCGGAGTCGGTCTGCGCCGCCTTGGGCACCAAACGGATAAGGAAATGCGACGACTGCTCTTGTCGAAACAGCGAGACGGCAACCAACATTTCGGCACCACTGTGTGCAATGCGTACGTCGACTGGTGCAGAGCGGCCGCTGGCGCGCAATCCCGAAAAAACCTGACTTAGCGCCGTATAGCTGCGTTGATCCAGGCTGTCCCGCAAGCTCCACCCCGGCTTGCCAAGGGCCTCGCCAAAAAGGGCTTGCGCGGCTGGGTTGCTGTCCTCCGGTTTTTCACTGGCAGCATCGAGAATCAATAAGGCTTCTGAGGAAACCTGAAACAGCAGCCGGTAGCGGGTTTCAATGTGCTTTAGCTGCCAGTAATCACGCTCCATGGAGCGCTGGGCACTGATTATTTTCTGCTGCATCGCCGCCTGCGGCCGCAAGTCACGCCCAAACGCTACCGAGTGCGCTGCCAGACCGCCCGGAGCACCCGAGGCGGGCACACGCACCAGCGAATAAGAAAGCGGTAGCTCGGTGCCGTCGTGGGCGAACTGGTTCAGGTGCCGCCACTTCGCACCTTTTCCCGTGCCCACATCGCGCAGCATAGCCGCCACTTTGGAGCGACTCTCTTCCGTGACCGTTTGTCCCCAAGGTTTGCCCAACCAGTGTTGGTAACCATGCGCCATCATCTCGTCGCTGCCAAAGGCGGCGTCGCGGATGATGCCGCCCTCGTCCATGATCAGAACCACATCGGCGGCGGCGGTAATCAGTTTGGCCGTAATGTCCGCATCGAGGTTCGAAAAATACCGCTGCGCGTGCTCAAAACGCTCCGAGGGAAGTACTGTTGCCGCTTGTAAAACTGTGTTCATGGATGATCCGAAGTAGGAGAAGATGGGCAAAGACGTTACTGCGTGGCCAAGCCGGACGCAATGTGCAAACGCGCCAAACCGGGCGCCAGACTACCGTCATTGGCGACCAGATCGGCGCCGACTTGCGCGACATACTCAGGGAAGGCTGCAAACAATGGCCCGCCGACCATTATGCATATTCCTCTGTGGAGCGAGGCCTTTCGAACTGCGCTGATGCACGCTGTCAGGCGTTCAAGTTGCTGCGCAGTGGCAAGGGAGAAACCCACCACGTCGTATTTGTGACGCTTAACCAGCGTGACTGGGTCATCGAACAGATCGTAGGGACCGCCCGTCACTCCCCAACCAGCGCGCTGGAAAAACTCCGCCACCATGGCTAGGCCAAAAGTGTGCTGCTCACCGGGCGTCGGAACCAACAGAATGTGCAGGCCATTGCTGACAGGATTTTTGTACTTTTCAAAATCGGCGTTGACCTCGTGCAGCATTTTTTGCAACCGCCCCAAGCCAATGGTGACATCGGTGAAATCGCACAGGTCTTCTTCCCACATTTCACCCAGCTGTCGGGCCGCCGGAGCAAGCAGGTCTAGGTAGATGGACTCTATGGGCGCACCCTTTAGGCGCATCGACTCTATGCAAGCCAACGCCTGCGCGTCGCTGCGGGTGAGTATCAGCTTGACAAAGTCGGCCACATAGTCGGGCGTGACCTTTACGGCAGCGTAATCCGGCGGCAATTCACACTCTTCAGGCGTGCGGTGCGCAAGCATCAGGCGCGGAATGATTTCGTGCTGAATTGCCTTGGCTAGCACGGCCACGGTGTGGTCATCCTGCGAAAAAGCGTCGTACTCCTGCGGCTTTCTCCCAATGCGTGACTGCACGCCCGTGCCTAGGTTCGACCAATTTTCCGACGTGCGGGATTCGCCAAAATTACCGTCGTCCGCCACGCTTATCCGGTTGCTCGACCCCATTGATGTCTCCTCGGTTTATGACTTCGCCTTCGGGGCGAACGCGCTTCGGTGCGCGCCGAAACTTTCGTCTTTCTTCTTTTCCGTAACACCGGTTTTCAAGGTCTTCGTTTGCAAAGAAACTTTACACAGCCAGTGTCAGGCAGGTTTTACGCTCGTCTTTGACTTAAATCAAAGTTTATTTTAAAGCCGACGAAATTAGTCGGACTTATTTTGAAGTGTCTAAATTTATTTACGTAACAAAAAGTTGACATTTTGCAAAAGCGAGGATAAATTGGACGCCATGGTCGATTCATCCCTATCAAAACCGCAAGAAAACCCGTCTGGGCGTCCGGCGCGCAGGCCCTTGTACACACCTGACGAGCGCGTGCGCCGCGACGGGTCGATATGGACTTTTATCCAAGGACTGCTCGCCCCCATTCAGTTTTTCATCTTCCTGGGCAGCTTGGGCCTCGTGCTGCGTTTTCTGTTCACAGGCCACGGCCTGGAGATCGCCAACTCCTCGGTGGTTGTGAAGACGCTAGCCCTGTACACCATTATGCTGACCGGTTGCATCTGGGAGAAAGTGGTGTTTGGCCGCTACCTTTTTGCACCGGCGTTTTACTGGGAAGACGTTTTCAGCATGCTGGTGTTGGCGCTGCACACCTGCTACCTGTGGGCGACCTACACCGGGGCACTCGTCGGAGCCCAACTGATGTACCTTGCATTGGCCGCATACGCCACCTATGTAATCAACGCCGGGCAGTTCTTGTTGAAGTTACGCGCGGCCCGCTTGGACCATGAGGCCAGCATTCGCGCCAATACCATGGCGCCCGCTCGCGCAGGAGCGCTTGCATGAACGCGGTGGCCATTCCCATCCGCGCGGTGCCCACTGGCGGCTGCAGCGATGCGCCGGTGCTGCGCGAGCGCGGCCAGCACGAGGTGTTTTGCGGCCTGACCGGCATCATCTGGTTGCACCGCAAGATCCAGGACGCCTTCTTTTTGGTGGTGGGCTCGCGCACCTGCGCTCACCTGATCCAGTCCGCCGCCGGGGTAATGATTTTTGCCGAGCCCCGCTTTGCCACCGCCATCATTGACGAGCGCGACCTGGCTGGCTTGGCTGACGCCAACACCGAACTCGACCGCGTGGTGCAGCAACTGCTGGCGCGCCGCCCCGAAATCAAACTGCTTTTTCTGGTGGGATCCTGCCCGTCCGAGGTGATCAAGCTCGACCTGGCGCGGGCGGCGGCCCGCTTGTCGACCACGTTTTCGCCCTCCGTCCGGGTATTGAACTACTCGGGCAGCGGCATCGAGACTACGTTCACTCAAGGTGAAGACGCCTGTTTGGCCTCTATGGTGCCCGGTTTGCCCGTCAGTGCGCCCCATGCCCCAGCCGAGCTACTGGTGGTTGGCGCGCTGGCTGATGTGGTGGAAGACCAGTTTCTGCGTCTGTTCAAACAAATGGGCGTGGAGCGGGTGCGGTTTTTCCCGCCCCGGCGCGCCTCGGACATGGCGCCTGTGGGCCCCAACACCCACATGCTGCTGGCCCAGCCTTTTTTGGCAGACACCGCCCGAGCGCTGCAGGCGCGCGGCGCCACGCTGCTGGCCGCGCCCTTTCCCTTGGGGGTAGAGGGGACGACTCTGTGGCTGCAAGCCGCCGCCCGCGCTTTTGGCATTGATGAAGCAGCGTTTGACGCCGCTGTGGCACCCGCCACCCAACGTGCCAAGGCAGCGTTGGCCCGCGCCAGGCTGGCGCTTGAGGGCAAAAGCATCTTCTTTTTCCCTGATTCGCAACTCGAAATTCCGCTGGCGCGCTTTCTGGCACGCGAACTCGGCATGCGCTTGCTGGAAGTGGGCACGCCTTATTTACACCGCCAAAACCTGGCGCAAGAGCTGGCCCTGTTGCCCGAAGGAACCTTCTTATCCGAAGGCCAACATGTTGAAAAGCAGCTCGAACGCTGCCGCGCGGCGCAGCCCGACATCGTGGTCTGCGGCTTGGGCCTGGCCAACCCGCTGGAGTCCGAAGGGATGACCACCAAATGGGCCATTGAGCTGGTGTTCACCCCCATCCAGGGGTTCGATCAGGCCGCCGATCTGGCCGAGCTGTTCACCCGCCCGCTGCTGCGCCGCATGCGCTTGGCTGCCTAGGCCGCTTTAACCACCGCAGACCATGCAACTCACCCTCTGGACATATGAAGGCCCGCCCCATGTAGGCGCCATGCGGGTGGCCACGGCCATGGAAAAAGTGCATTACGTGCTGCACGCCCCGCAGGGAGATACCTACGCAGACCTGCTGTTCACGATGATCGAGCGACTGCAAAAGCGCCCGCCCGTCACCTACACGACCTTCCAAGCGCGGGATCTGGGTGGCGACACAGCCGAGCTGTTCAAGACCGCAGCGCGCGAAGCCTTTGAGCGCTTCAAACCGCAAGCCATGCTGGTGGGCGCCTCGTGCACAGCGGAGCTGATCCAGGACGACCCAGGCGGCCTTTGCAAAGCCTTGAATCTGCCGGTACCCGTGGTGGCCCTGGAGCTGCCGGCATACCAGCGCAAGGAAAATTGGGGCGCCTCGGAAACCTTCTACCAACTGGTTCGTAACCTGGCAAAGCCCGCCACGCCGCCTAGTGAAAACACTGAGACGAAAAAGCCACGCTGCAATATCTTGGGGCCCACCGCGCTGGGCTTTCGCCACCGCGACGACCTGCAAGAAATCCGCACCCTGCTCGGGCAGATGGGCGTCGAGCTCAACGTGGTGGCACCCCTGTCGGCCACGCCCGAAGACCTGGGCCGCCTGGCCAACGCCGACTTCAATGTCGTGCTCTACCCCGAGATCGCTAACCTGACGGCGCAGTGGCTGCAGCGAACGTTTGGCCAGCCCTTCACCAAAACCATTCCCATTGGCACGGGCGCCACCCGCGCTTTCATCCGCGAAGTGGCCACCTTGGCGGGTCTTGACGCTGAAGCTGCTCTGGCACAAGCCGCATCGCGCGCCGCCTGGTACGCCCGCTCGGTGGACTCCACCTACCTCACGGGCAAGCGCGTTTTCGTCTTTGGCGACGCCACCCACGCCGTGGCTGCGGCCAAAGTGGCCAACGAGGAAATGGGCTTTACCGTGGTGGGTATCGGCACTTACAGCCGTGAATTTGCGCGCGAGGTTCGAGACGCGGCCAAGCTGTATGGTGTGGAGCCGCTCATTAGCGACGACTACCTTGAAGTCGAGGCGCGCATTGCCGAGCTGCAGCCCGAGTTGGTCTTGGGCACGCAAATGGAGCGCCACATCGCCAAGCGCCTGGGCGTTCCCTGCGCCGTGATCTCGGCCCCCGTGCATGTGCAAGATTTTCCGGCGCGCTATTCGCCGCAAATGGGGTTTGAAGGAGCGAACGTGCTGTTTGACACCTGGGTCCACCCCCTCATGATGGGCCTGGAAGAGCATCTGATTGGCATGTTCCGGGGCGACTCTGAGTTCCACGAAGATGCGGCGCCCTCGCACCTGGGCGGCGGCGTGATGCAGGAAAGCCCTAGCACCAACAGTCTGTCGCCCGCCCCCGCATCAGACACCGTCACCGTCAGCGTGGTTACCGCGGCAAGCTGGAACCCCGAGGCGGAGAAAGAGCTGAAAAAAATACCTTTTTTTGTGCGCGGCAAAGCCCGACGCAACACCGAGCGATATGCCGTCGATCACGGCCTGGCTCTGATCACGGTGGAGACTTTGTATGACGCTAAAGCTCACTTCGGGCGCTAGCATGCGCATGGCATCTAACAACACCCCGATACGCGTGGTGATCGTGACCATGGACACGCACCTGGCAAGTTCGGTCGAGCGCGCGCGCAAAACCCTGTCAAGAGACCTGCCCGGTTTGACGCTCACGCTGCACGCCGCCTCAGAATACGCAGGCAACGACACCCTCATCGCCCGCTGCAAGGCCGACATCGCGCAGGCCGACATTGTGGTGGCCGGCATGCTGTTTTTGGAAGACCATTTCCTGCCCATCCTGGAAACCTTGCGCGCGCGACGCCTGCAGTGCGATGCCATGATTTGCATCGCCTCGGCCACCGAGGTCACGCAGCTCACCCGGTTGGGTCAGTTCGACATGCTTAAGCCCGCCAGTGGCCCGATGGCGCTGCTCAAAAAACTGCGCGGCAGCAAGGAAAAAGCTCCTACCGGCGGCGCTGCGCAAATGAAGATGCTGCGCCGCCTACCCCAGATGTTGCGCTTTATTCCAGGCACAGCCCAAGACGTGCGCGCCTACTTTTTGGCCATGCAATACTGGATGAGCGGCTCGGACGACAACGTCCTGAACCTGGTGCGCCACGTGGTGGACCGGGGCGCTGACGGCGCGCGGCGCAGCCTGCGCGGCAGCCTGAAGGTGGACGCGCCGGTGCATTACCCCGAAGTCGGCGTGTACCACCCGCGCCTGGCTGGGCGCTACGCGGAAGAAGCGCAGGCCCTGCCCCTGCCCGCTCGTGGCCCCGTGGCGGGAACCGTGGGCCTGCTGCTGATGCGCTCCTATTTGCTCTCGGGCAACGCCGGCCATTACGACGGCGTGATCGCTGCGCTCGAAGCGCGTGGTCTGCGCGTGATTCCGGCCTTTGCCGCCGGGCTTGATTCGCGTCCCGCCATTGACGCGTTTTTCTACCAGAACGGCCGCGTCTGCGTGGACGCCGTAGTTTCGCTCACTGGCTTTTCGTTGGTTGGTGGCCCCGCGTACAACGACGCCAAAGGCGCCGAAGAGGTGCTGGCCAAGCTCGACGTGCCCTATGTGACGGCGCACCCGGTGGAGTTTCAAACCCTGGACCAATGGGGCGGCTCGGATCGCGGCCTGATGCCGGTGGAGAGCACCATCATGGTGGCGATTCCCGAGCTCGATGGTTCTACCGGCCCCATCGTCTTTGGCGGCCGACCTGGCGCTGCGGGCGTGACCTGTGCGGGTTGCCACCATGCCTGCACCTTTGGCGCCAACACCACCGCCCAAGACATGCACAGCTGCCCCGAGCGCGCCCTCATGCTGGCCGCGCGGGTGAGCAAACTCGTGGCCTTGAAGCGCAGCGAACGCAGCGCACGCAAAGTGGCCATCGTGCTGTTTAACTTTCCACCCAACGCTGGCAACATCGGCAGTGCCGCCTATTTGTCGGTATTTGAGTCCTTGCAGCACACCTTGACCGCCATGCAAGCTCAGGGCTACAGCGTCAACCTGCCCGAGAGCGTGGATGAGCTGCGCGACGCCATTCTGTTGGGCAACGCCTCTCAGCACGGCGCCGACGCCAATGTGCACACCCTGATTAGCGCTGACGATCACGTGCGACGCGAACGCTGGCTCAAAGAAATCGAAGCCCAGTGGGGCCCCGCACCCGGTCGCCAGCTCAGCAACGGCAACTCCATTTACGTGCTGGGCAAGCAGTTTGGCAACGTGCTAATTTGCGTGCAACCCTCTTTTGGCTACGAGGGTGATCCCATGCGCTTGCTGTTCGAAAAAGGCCTGGCACCCACCCACGCGTTCTCGGCCTTTTACCGCTACCTGCGGGAAGACTTCGCCGCCCACGCCGTGCTGCACTTCGGCACGCACGGCGCACTCGAATTCATGCCCGGCAAGCAAACTGGCCTAAGCGGTACCTGCTGGCCCGACCGCCTGATCGACGACTTGCCCAATGTGTACTTGTACGCGTCCAACAACCCCTCTGAAGGCGCCATTGCCAAACGCCGCTCCGGCGCGACCTTGATCAGCTACTTGACTCCGCCTATTGCCCAGGCCGGTTTGTACAAAGGCCTCCATGACCTCAAAGCCTCCCTGGAGCGCTGGCGTAGCCTGGAGCGCGGAGCCCGTGAGCGCCAAGAACTCGCCACCCTGATCCAGGCGCAAGCCGCCGAACTGGACCTGGCCGAAGCAGAACCGGTATGGGACGCCCGGGAAGCCGGACCGGTAGAGAAACGCATGGTGCAACTGGGCCAGGAAATACTAGAACTGGAATACACCCTCATCCCGCACGGACTGCACGTTACCGGTCGCGCGCCCAGCGCGGCCCAGCGCGTGGATATGCTGCTTGCCATGGCCGACTCCGCCCACGGTGTGGCGCTGCAACGCGACGCCGTAGAAGCCTTGGTCGCTGGCCAAACGCCCCAGCGTGCCTGGGCCAGCACGGGTTTGCCCAAGGATGCGCAGGCCGTGGCCATACTTCAAGAGCTGGTTGGCATCAACGCCCAGTTGTCCGTGGATACCGAGGTCAGCGCGCTGATGCATGCGCTCGACGGCGGCTACATCCGACCGGCCCCAGGCGGAGACATTTTGCGCACGCCCGCAGTGCTCCCCACCGGACGCAATATCCACGGTTTTGACCCTTTCCGCATCCCCAGCGCCTTGGCAGTGCGCGAAGGCGCAGCCCAAGCGCAGTTGCTGCTGGAGCGCCACGCTGCGGACGGCCACGCGCTGCCCGAGTCGGTTGCCATGGTGCTGTGGGGCAGCGACAACCTGAAAAACGAGGGCACACCAATAGGCCAAGCCTTGGCCCTGATGGGCGCACTGCCGCGCTTTGACAGCTACGGCCGCATTGCCGGGGCCACGCTCATTCCTCTGTCTGAACTGGGTCGACCACGGGTGGACGTGGTGATTACTTTGTCTGGCATCTTCCGAGACCTGATGCCGCTGCAGATCAAGCTGCTGGCCGAAGCAGCGTTTCTTGCGGCCTCGGCCGACGAGCCATTGGAGATGAACTGGATTCGCAAGCACTCGCTGTCCTACCAGCAAGAGCACGGTTGCACGCTAGAAGTTGCTGCTTTGCGCGTCTATGGCAATGCGGAAGGCGCTTATGGCGCCAACGTCAACAACCTGGTGGAAAGCAGCCGCTGGAGCGACGAGGGTGAACTGGCCGAAACCTACAAGCGCCGCAAGGGCTTTGCCTACGGCCGCAGCGGCCGCGCGGTGCAGCAAACCGCCTTGATGACCAGCGCGCTAGCCGATGTGCAACTCACCTACCAAAACCTGGACTCGGTAGAACTGGGCGTCACCACGGTGGACAATTATTTCGATACCCTGGGCGGCATCACACAGGCGGTTAAGGTGGCCAAAGGCGGCAAAACGCCACCGGTCTATATCGGCGACCAAACCAAGGGCAACGCTGCGGTGCGCTCGCTGCGGGAACAAGTCTCGCTGGAAACCCGCACCCGCATGCTCAACCCCAAATGGTTCGAAGGCATGCTCGAACATGGCTACGAGGGCGTGCGCCAAATCGAAGTGCATGTGACCAACACCATGGGCTGGTCCGCCACCACCGGCCAGGTGCAGCCCTGGGTCTACAAGCAGCTGACCGAAACTTTCATGCTGGACCCCGCCATGCGCGAGCGCCTGGCCAAACTCAACCCGACCGCCTCGGCGCGGGTGGCCAACCGATTGATCGAAGCATCCGAGCGCAATTACTGGCAACCGGATGCACAAACGCTGGACGCCTTGCGGCGCGCCGGTGAAGAGCTGGAAGATCGCCTTGAAGGCGTCTACGAAGGAGCACCCGCATGAATACTGAAACCCTGCCTTTTCCCACTGTACGGCGTTCCGTGCCCCGCTTAGACGGAGACGGGAGCGTGCAAGTGCAACTCGACCCCAACCTGAAAATCGGCAACGCCAAGGTGTTTGCCATATACGGCAAAGGCGGTATTGGCAAGAGCACGACCAGCAGCAATCTGTCGGCCGCGTTTTCCAAACTGGGCAAGCGCGTGCTGCAAATCGGCTGCGACCCCAAGCACGACAGCACCTTCACCCTGACCAAGAAGATGCTGCCCACGGTGATTGATGTGCTGGAAACCGTGGACTTCCATGCCGAAGAACTGCGCGTGGAAGACTTTGTGTTCCCGGGCTACAACGGCGTGATGTGCGTCGAAGCCGGTGGCCCGCCTGCGGGCACGGGCTGCGGCGGCTATGTGGTGGGCCAGACCGTGAAGCTGCTCAAGGAACACCACCTGCTCGAAGACACCGACGTGGTGATTTTTGACGTGCTGGGCGACGTGGTGTGCGGTGGCTTTGCCGCGCCGCTGCAACATGCCGACAAGGCGCTCATCGTCACCGCCAACGACTTTGACTCCATTTTTGCCATGAACCGCATCGTGCAGGCCATTGGCGCCAAGGCCAAGAACTACAACGTGCGGCTGGGTGGCGTCATCGCCAACCGCAGCGCCGCCACCGACCAGATCGATAAATACAACAACAAAATTGGCCTCAAGCTCGCCGCGCACTTTCCTGACCTCGACGTCATTCGCCGCAGCCGCCTCAAAAAATCTACGCTGTTCGAGATGGAGCATTCGCCTGAGCTTGAGGCGGTGCAAAACGAATACATGCGTTTGGCCGCCTCGCTGTGGCTAGGAGGCGAATCCTTTTCGGCAGTGCCCATGAAGGACCGCGACATTTTTGACTTGCTGGGTTTTGACTGAAAGACAGCCATGAGCGACATTACCTACGAAGAGCGGCGCGGCCAGATCGAACACTATTTCGATCGCACCGCCGCTTCCGCCTGGGCCAAGCTAACCTCGGACGCGCCGGTGGGCCGCATCCGCGCCACGGTGCGTGCGGGTCGCGATCAAATGCGCGCCACGCTCCTGTCGTGGTTGCCAGCAGACTTGCACGGCAAACGGATATTGGATGCGGGCTGCGGCACGGGCGCGCTCGCGGTAGAAGCGGCGCGCCGGGGCGCAGAAGTGGTGGGTATTGACCTCTCGCCCACGCTGGTAGACCTGGCCCGCACCCGCCTGCCCGCTGAGCTGGCGCACCGCATTGATCTGCGCAGCGGCGATATGCTGGATGCGAGCCTCGGGCACTTTGACCATGTGGTGGCCATGGACTCCATCATCCACTATCAAACCGATGACGCGGTGAGCGCGTTGGCACAGTTAGCCGTGCGCACTTCGGGCACCATCGTATTTACCTTTGCGCCACGCACACCGCTGCTGGCCGCCATGATCTCGGTCGGACGCCTGTTTCCGCGCGGTGACCGGGCGCCCTGGCTCGAGCCGATGGCCGAAGTCAAAATCGCCAGCCTGATGGCCGCCAACCCCGCCTTGGCTGAATGGCAGTGCGGTCGCACCCAGCGCGTATCCAGCGGTTTTTACAAATCGCAAGCCATGGAGTGGACCCGTCCATGAAAGTGAAGACTTTTACCAAATTCGCGCGCAACATCCCCGCGAACTGGTTGCCGTTTGCCGAGGTATCCAGCGCCGGACTGCCTTTGCCGCGCTTGCTTCGCCTGTCGCTATTTAAAGTGACGATGGGAATGACCACAGCCCTGCTCATCGGCACTCTGAACCGCGTGATGATCGTGGAACTCTTTGTTCCGGCCTGGCTGGTGTCCATGATGCTGGCGCTGCCGCTGTTGGTCGCGCCCTTTCGCGCGGTAACGGGCTACCAGTCGGACGTGCACCGTTCGGCCTTTGGCTGGAAGCGTGTGCCCTATATGTGGGGCGGCACATTGATCCAGTTTTTTGGCCTGGCGGTCATGCCGTTTGCGCTTTTGGTCCTATCGGGTGGCGGTCAGATCGCCACGCCCGACTGGGTGGGTCAAGGTGCTGCGGCCATCGCATTCTTGATGGTGGGCGCTGGCTTGCAAACCTCACAAACCGCCGGGCTGGCCCTGGCGACTGATCAGGCCAGCGAGGAAACCCGCCCACGCGTGGTGGCGCTCATGTATGTGATGCTGTTGGCTGGGGCCGTGGGCGGCAGCCTGATCTTTAGCCTGCTGCTGGCGCACTTCACCCCCGAGCGCTTGGTTCAAGTGGTGCAAGGCACCGCCCTGGTGGTGTTGGTCCTCAACTGCGTAGCCCTGTGGAAGCAAGAGCCGCGCAACCCCCAGCGTGTTGCAGACCTCAAAAATGCCGTGCAACCCCGCTTTAAGGAAGTTTGGCGTCAGTTCATTGCCCTGCCCAACGCACGGCGCTTTCTCTGGTCAACCGCCTTGGGCACCATGGCCTTCAATATGCAAGATATTGTCCTGGAGCCTTATGGCGGCGAGATATTGCATTTGAGCGTGGGCGCCACCAGCGCGCTGACCGCCATGTTGGCCGGCGGCGGACTGCTGGGATTTGTGCTGGCCGGTCGCCGATTAGCCCAAGGCGTGGATCCGCTGCGTCTAGCGGCCTATGGCGCACTAGCGGGCCTGCCGGCGTTTTCCGCCGTAATTTTCTCGGCACCGCTGGATGCCGGCTGGCTGTTTCGCGCCGGCGCACTGGGCATTGGTTTTGGCGGCGGCTTGTTTGCCGTGGGCACCCTGTTTGCAGCCATGCGCATGGAAGGCGGCGGATTTGTCGGCCTCGCCCTGGGCGCCTGGGGTGCGGTGCAGTCCACCGCCGCGGGCCTGGCTATGTTTTTTGGCGGTGCATTGCGCGACGCGGTTACCGGCCTGTCTACCCAAGGTGTGCTGGGTGAGGCAATGGCTATGCCGTCGGTAGGTTACAGCGTGGTCTACCACGTAGAGATGTTGCTCTTGTTCATGACCCTGATTGCCATTGGCCCCCTGGTTCAACGCAATAGCCGCATGCGCCAGCCCGTTCCACAACCGCTCGGACTGGCCGAGCTATCCACCTAAATCCACCAGCCCTCATCACCACAGGAGAAGCCCTTATGCAAACCGTTGGCTACATCACTTCCTACATCGACCTGGCGCAGCTCTTGCTGTACGTTTTCTGGGTCTTTTTTGCCGGTCTAATTTACTATCTTGTGCAAGAAAACCACCGCGAGGGCTACCCCATGGAGTCCAGCAGCAGCGGACGCGCGGTGGTCAAGGGCTGGCCAATTCCAGAACCCAAGACCTTCAAGTTAGAGAACGGCAAGTCCGTGACCGTGCCCGATCTGGCGCGCAAAGAGCCTCCCTTCAGTGGCCGCTCCACCGGATACGGTTCGGGCGCTCCACTAGAGCCTGCGGGCGACCCGATGAAGTCCGCGATTGGCGCAGGCGCCTATTCCATGCGCGAAGACGTTCCCGAGATGAGTTTGCACGGCACGCCGGTGATTCAGCCGCTGCGCATTGCATCGGCCTACACCGTGGCACCCCAAGACGTCGATCCACGCGGCCTGCCCGTGATGGGCGGCGACGGCAAACAAGGCGGAACCGTCAAGGATATTTGGATCGATTCGACCGAGATGATGTTCCGCTACTTGGAGGTCGAAACCCAGACCAGCAGCGGCCCACGCCACGTGTTGGTACCCATGCCTTTTGTGCTGGTGCGCCGCAACCAGGTCGAAGTACACGCCATTTATGGCCGCCACTTTGCAGACGTGCCGCAACTGCGCAGCAAAGACCAGGTCACCAAACTGGAAGAAGAAAAGATCAGCGCCTATTTTGGCGGCGGCACCTTGTATGCCGACGCCCAACGCAGCCAGCCATTGATCTGACCCCGACGCTGCGCTGACACCTGGAGACCCCATGAGCATCGAAAACCACGGACACGAATACGAGTTTGAACCCCAGTTTGGACTGCCGGAACGCTTGCCCCAGACCGAAAGCATCCTGTGGCAGGGCTCACCGGATGTCGGTGCGCTGGCGCAAAGCGCCTTTCACCTTCGCAAATTCGTGCTCTATTTCGCTTTGCTGATGGTGGCGCGCGCATACCCTGAAGTAACTGCCGGCGCCAGTGCCATAGACATCTTGCTGTCTTTGAAATGGCTTGCGCCCTTGGCAGCCATCGGTTTGTTAACTGTATGGGCACTGGCTTGGCTGACCGCGCGCACGACCGTCTACACCCTGACCAATAAGCGCATGGTGATGCGCTTAGGCGTGGTGTTGACGGTCAGTTTTAACTTACCCTTGTCCAAGATTGCCGCCGCCGATTTGCGCGCCCTGGAATCTGGTCATGGTGACATCACCCTGGCGCTTAAGGGCGAGGACCGTATTGCCTGGGTTCATCTGTGGCCCAGTGTGCGCCCCTGGCGGATCACCAAGCCCGAACCTACTCTGCGTGCCATTCCCGACGCAGCAGCGGTCGCCGCGACCTTGGTCAAGGCCTGGGCCTTGGAGACCGGTCTTAGCGCTGCGACGGCCCAGGCCCCCAGGTCCACCCAAGCCGCCGCCGTTTTGCAAGCGACTGCGGTATGAACGCCTCTTTGTCGATGCCAAGCAAGCAGCGCACGCCAGACACCTTCCCCACATGGGTGTTGTACTGCGCGGGCGGCATCATTGCCTTTGCCTTGATTTCCGTGGGCCTGGTCCGCATTACCGGCAACGGCCCCGACCAGCGCGCAGCCGCCCCTACCGTAGAGCGCTCACTGCGTTTTGAAGACCAAGCCGACCATGGCGTGCTGGTAACGGACGGCGCCACTGGAGAAAAGCTCACCGTGCTTTACGGGGAACAGGGTTTTGTGCGCGGTGTGCTGCGCGCCCTTACCCGCGAGCGCCATTCGCGCGGCATCGGCCCAGTACCGCCCTTCAAGCTGATTGCCCGCGTGGATGGTAGGGTGACATTATCCGACCCCGCTACCGGCGAGCGTGTGGATTTAGACTCTTTTGGACCAACCAACGTTGCCGAGTTTTCACGCTTTTTAGCAATGCAGCCCGAATAAACCCGTGAACCAGGAACCCTTTATGGACGCCGACACCACCATCGATTCTTCAGCCAAAGCTTCCGACAAAGCGGTAGAGAGCACCCTGCTGAGCCCGCGCTTTTACACCACCGACTTTGCCGCCATGGACCGCCTAGACATGTCGCCCTTGCGCAGAGAGTGGGACGCGATGTTGGCCGAGTATGAGGGCGACAACAACCACGATCATTTCCAGCGCACGCCCGAGTTTGCGCACGAGGTAGCCGAGCGCTTTTCGCAGGTGAGCCCGGCCATGCGCCAGGAATTTCTGGAATTTCTGATCTCCTCGCTCACGTCCGAGTTTTCGGGCTGTATCTTGTACAACGAGATTTTCAAGAACGTCGAAAACCCCGACATCAAGCAGTTGATGCGCTACATGGCGCGCGACGAGTCGCGCCACGCCAGCTTCATCAACCAATCTCTCAAAGACTTTGGCCTAGGGATTGACCTGGGCGACTTGAAGCGCACCAAGGCCTACACCTACTTCAAGCCCAAGTACATTTTTTACGCCACCTACCTGTCCGAAAAAATTGGCTACGCGCGCTACATCACCATCTACCGCCAGTTGGAAAAAAACCCGGACAAGCGCTTTCATCCGATCTTCAAGTGGTTTGAACGCTGGTGCAATGACGAGTTCCGCCATGGCGAATCGTTTGCGCTGATCATGCGCGCCAACCCGCATTTGCTGCGCGGGGGAAATGTCTACTGGATTCGCTTCTTCTTGCTAGCGGTCTACGCCACCATGTATGTGCGCGACCACACCCGCCCTATGCTGCACCACGAAATGGGCCTGGAATCCACCAGCTACGACTACACCGTGTTTCGCATTACCAACGAGATCACTAAGCAAGTGTTTCCGGTCAGCCTGGACATTGACAACCCGGTATTTCGTGCTGGCCTGGCGCGCCTGTTCCACATTCAGACGCAGATGGACGCAGCCAAGGCCCAGGGCGGCATCATGGGCAATCTGCGGCGCGCCGCTTGGGCAGCAGCGGGCTTTGGTACTTTTGTGCGCCTGTACTTTTTGCCAGTGCAACACCACGCCTTGCCTGCGCAGATTCGCATGGCCCCAGCCTGGTAATCCAGCACTACAGCCCCAAGAAAGCCCCGAGTGAACGACAGCTCAATTGCCGTTGGTTTTGCCATCTTTATTTGGTGGTTCAGCACCGGCATTGTGATTTTGCTCAATCGAATGTCACGCAGCGCCATCACGCGCAGCTTGGCTTTGTCATCGCTGCTGTGTGTTGCCGCCTTGATCGGTTTGTCGCACACAGCGCAGCAAACCAGCGTGGCGGGTGCCTATTGCGCGTTTACCTGCGCGCTATTGGCCTGGGGTTGGAATGAGCTGAGTTTTTTGACCGGCTGGATTACCGGTCCGCGCACTAGCGCGCTACCCGCCGGAACCGAAGGTTGGCCGCGTTTTGTGGAGTCCTTTCGGGCGGTACTGTGGCACGAGCTGGGCATTTTGCTGGTCGGGGCGGCAATTGTGGCCATTACCTGGGATGCGCCCAACCAGGTCGGCACCGGCACCTATCTGGTGCTGTGGGTGATGCGCACCAGCGCCAAACTCAACCTGTTCTTTGGTGTGCGCAACCTCAGCGAAGAATTTTTGCCTGCGCACTTGGCCTATCTGGAGAGCTTTTTCCGGCGCCGACCGATCAATGCATTTTTCTTCTTTGCCGTGGCTGGGGCCAGCGCGTGCCTAAGCCTCTTGGTTCTGGGTGCGAAAGATGCGTTAAGCACAGCTCCGCAATCCGTGGGCTATGCCTTGGTGGCCACCATGCTTGCGCTAGCAATCCTGGAGCATTTGCTGCTGGTGCTGCCGCTTGACACGACGGCGCTGTGGCGCTGGGCAATCCGCAAGCGTGCAGGGTCGCAAGTCAGCACTCTGCCCGCGATTTCGCCACAGACTGCCAGCGTGGCAGTGGGTGACACGATGGACAAACATGACACCCTATTTCAAATCCGTTGACGGCACTGCTCCCGGTCAAGGCGGCTGGGGCCCTGCCTCGGGCAGCGCTACCGGGGGTAACAAGGCCCCTCTGGCAGTAGTGATCGGTACAGGCTTTGGTGGTCTGGCTGCGGCCATCCGCCTAAGCGTCAAGGGCTACCGGGTGCAAATGCTGGAAAAGCTCGACGCCCCTGGCGGACGGGCCTATGTGCACAAGCAAGACGGCTTCACCTTTGACGCTGGCCCCACCATCATCACGCTGCCGCATCTCATTGGCGAGTTGTTTACCCTGTGCGGCCAGCGGATGGAAGACCATGTGGACCTGCGCCTGATGTCGCCCTTCTACCGCATTCGCTTCGATGACGGAAGCCACTTTGACTACAGCAACGACGACGAGTCCATGCTGGACCAGATCGCACGCATCAGCCCCGAGGACGTGCAAGGTTTCAAGGACCTGCTGGCGGCTTCCGAGCGCTGCTTCAAGCTCGGTTTCGAGGAATTGGGCATGGTGGCTTTTGAATCCATCACCGACGTGCTCAAGGCCATGCCCAACCTGGCGCGCATGCAGGCCTGGCGCTCAATCTACAGCCTGGTAGCCAGCCACATCAAGCATCCCAAGTTGCGTATCGTGATGAGCTTTCACCCACTGCTCATCGGTGGTAACCCTTACTCGGTGACTTGCGTGTATGCGCTGATCCATTCGTTGGAACGGCGCTGGGGTGTGCATTCGGCCATGGGCGGCACTGGCGCTATCGTGCGCGAGTTGGTAAAACTATTGCATCACCGCCAGGTGCCGATCCGCTACAACGCGCCAGTGACCCGCATCCGGGTGGAAAACGGTCGCGCCTGCGGTGTCGAGTTGGACACCGGCGAGTTCATCAAGGCAGACATTGTCGTCAGCAACGCCGACGCCGCCTGGACCTACCGCCACCTGATCGAACCACAGCATCGCAAACACTGGACCAACAAGCGAATAGCCAAAGGCAAGTACTCCTCGGGCCTGTTTGTCTGGTACTTCGGCACTAATCGCAAATACGAAGACGTTCCCCACCACATGATGGTGCTGGGGCCGCGCTACAAAGGCCTGTTGCAGGACATCTTTAAAAACCACACGCTGTCCAAAGACTTCAGCCTGTATTTGTACCGTCCCACGGCCACTGACCCATCGCTGGCGCCCGAGGGTTGCGACAGCTTTTATGCGCTCTCGGTCGTGCCCAACCTGGCCAGCGGTACCGACTGGCCCGCCGTGTCCGAGCAATACCGCCAAGCCATTGCCACGGCCTTGCAGGAATCGGTACTGCCTAACTTAAACCAGCACGTGGTGAGCCAGCGCGTGACCACGCCGCAGGACTTTCAGGACCGGCTGTGGTCTTACCAGGGCGCGGGCTTTGGCCTGGAGCCCATCTTGACGCAAAGCGCCTGGTTTCGGCCGCACAACCGCAGCCAGGACGTGAAAGATTTATATATGGTGGGCGCCAGCAGCCAGCCAGGTGCTGGTGTTCCCAGTGTGCTCATGTCCGCAAAAATGCTTGAACAGGTGGTGCCCGATGTCAAATCCTTTGCCTAAGCCCGGCGCTGCGGCTACGCCGGTGTCGGCCTACGACTTTCAGGCCTGCACCGCACTGATGCGCGGCGGCTCCAAATCGTTTTTTGCCGCATCCAAGCTGCTGCCCGTGCGCCTGCGCGCGCCCGCCACCGCCCTCTACGCCTACTGCCGTCTGGCCGACGATGCGATTGACCTGGGTGCTGACCCCACGCTGGCCATGCAAGACCTGCAGCAGCGGCTTGACGCGATTTACGAAGGCCGCCCCAGCGCGCAGGACGCAGACCGCGCCCTGGCCCACGTGGTGCACCACTACGGCGTGGCGCGCGGCTTGCTCGACGCGCTCTTAGACGGCTTTTTGTGGGACTCGCAAGGCCGCAAGTACGAGACTTTGGCAGATGTGGAAGCCTATGGCGCGCGCGTGGCCGGTACCGTGGGCGCCATGATGTCCACCATCATGGGCGCTGCTAGCGAAACCGCAATTGCCCGCGCCTGCGAGCTCGGGGTGGCTATGCAGCTGACCAATATTGCCCGCGACATTGGCGAAGACGCGCGCAATGGACGGCTCTACATCCCGCGCGCCTGGTTTCGCGAGATCGGTATGGACGCCGATGCCTGGCTGGCCGCGCCCATGTTTGACGCGCGCATTGCCAGCTTTACCCAGCGCCTCTTGATGCGCGCCGATGTGCTCTACCGGCGTGGCGAGTTTGGCCTGGCCGAACTGCCGTGGGACTGTCGCCCGGCCATTCAGGCCGCACGCCTGGTTTACGCCGAAATTGGTAAGCAACTGGAGCGTGAAGGCCTCAACTCCGTGGACCACCGCACCGTGGTGTCCACCACCCGAAAGCTCGCGCTGATCGCCCGCGCCGCCACGGTGGCGGTAAAGGCCCCGGCGTTGCCCGCCGTAGCGCTCAGCCCCGTGCCTGCGATTGCCTTTTTGGTAGACGTGGTCGGACGGGACCGCAGTCCCACACTTGAAAACAAACCCTGGACGATTCCCGAGCGCAGCTTCGATCAGCGCGTGGAATGGATGGTGGACTTGTTTGGCCGACTGGAGCAACGCGAACGCGCACGGCGATAGGAGCGGTGCTTGCTCAAGCTTGTCGAGGTTCTTGTTTTGGTGTGCGCGGGCGCACTGTTCATAGGTTGGCAGTGGCGCGATCTGCGCCAGGCGCGAGAGCAAACCCGCAAGCAACGCGAGGCGGCGCAAGTCCGGCCAAACGAATCCAGCGCCAAAGGCCCGCATGGCACCTAACCTGAAAATCATCCATCTGGTGTGTGCCTGCCTGTTTTTGGGCAACGTCATCGTCAGTGGCGTGTGGGCGCTGCTGGCCGAGCGCACGCGCAACCACGCCATCATCCAGTTCAGCAACCGCATGGTGCTGATCACCGACGCCCTTTTCACGCTGGTCGGCGCCGTTGGCGTGGTGTGGACCGGCCACGGCATGGCGCTGAACTTGGGCGGCGAGGCATCGCACCCCTGGATTCAGTGGTCTTACGGCTTGCTCACGTTCTCGGGCTTGATCTGGCTTTTGGTGCTGGTGCCGATTCAGCTCAAGCAACGCGCTTTGCTGCGCGCCAGCGACACCGTGGGCGAGGACTATTGGCGCCTTTCGCGCATCTGGCAAGCCGCTGGTGCGTTGGCCACCGTCTTGCCGCTGCCCATCGTCTACCTGATGGTGACCAAGCCGGCTTAGGCTCCACGCGCCGCAGCCATCCCCTACACACCCACGGTGCTGCGCACAACCCACCAAGGCCGCACCATGCCCGCACCCTCCAAACCACTGCAAGGCCAAGTCGTTCTGGTCACTGGCGCCGCCTCTGGCATTGGCGCGGCCACGGCGCTAGAACTGCTGCAACGCGGCGCCCTGCCCGTGCTGGTGGACTGCGACGCCGAACCACTGGCGCGCATGGCCGAACGCTGCGGCCCCGGCACGCTACACCTGGTGGTCGACGTGACCGATTTGGCCGCCATGGAGCACGCGGTGGCGCAGACCCTGGCGCGCCATGGCCGCATCGACGCCGTGTTTGCCAACGCCGGCGTGGCCGCCTTTGGCCCCTTGGCCCATGTGGACCCGCAGGCCTGGAAGCGCTGCGTGGAAGTCAATGTATTTGGCGTATTCAACACCGTGCGCGCTGCGCTGCCTGCGGTGATGCAAGCGCGCGGCTATGTGCTCATAAATGCCTCGGTTTCATCTTTTGCACACCCGCCGGTCATGTCGGCCTATGCGGCCAGCAAGTCAGCGGTAGAGGCCATGGGTAACTCCTGGCGAATTGAGCTGGCATCGCACGGCGTAGATGTGGGCGTGATGCATGCCGGCTGGGTGCGCACACCACTGGTCACCGAGGGCGCGCTGCACCCCGGCTTTGTGCGCCTGCGCGCCACCATGCCTGGCCCCCTGAATGGCGAAACCAGTCCTGAGGACGCCGCCTGCGCCATCGTGGACGGCATGGCCAGTCGCAAAAGCCGCATCTTTATCCCCGGCTGGCTGCGGCTGCTGTACGCGTTGCGCGCGCTCTTGCACCTGCCGTTTGCAGAGCGCGAACTGCGCCGCGCCGCGCCAGAAATAGAAGCCATTTACCTGGAGGGCCTGCAAGCCGAAGGTGCCCTGGCCTCGTCCTTTGGCCCGCGCGAGTTAGAACGCAGCCTGCGGCGGGCAGGACCAACCCGAACCAACGGGTAGCGGCGCACCCACTATCCCCAATCAGCGAGACCATTAACCCCTTCTAGGCATCCGCCAAGGCAGCATCAGCCGAACCGGCAACGACACCAGACGCGGGATGCTCAGGGTCTCGTGCACGGCGGTGACCTGTTCGCCCAGCAGATCGGCGCGCAAAACCGAGCGCACGTAAAAAGGCGTGTCTTCCAGGGTTTGGACGACAGAGGCACCAACGCCGCCTTCGCTGCGCATGGTGCGGCCTATGCGCCATTTGGAAGACGCCAAGGTTTGGCGCGGCGGCGCGGCAAAGGCGCTAGTCTGGCCGCTAGGCGCAAAGCGCTGAGCCACCACGCGGTCAGGGCCGACGCGGGGGCGCACGTCGTAGATGACGGTGGTGTCGCCATTGGCCATTTCGGCACGGGCCCAGTCCCATTCCTTGAATGCGCGGTCCACCGGCTCGTCGCCCTCGTTGCTGTCCAGATAGGCGTGGCCACTCCAGCGGGACTGGGGGTTTTGCATTTCTACCGTCACGCGCGAGCACGGGGCAATCGGGCCCCAGCGGTGGCGGGCGTCGGCGTCCAAACCAGTGACAAAGGCGCTCAGACCCACCGGTTGCACGGTCACGCGTCCGCGCACGCGCATGGGGATCGGCACGTTGACCTCGTCAATATCAATCACTAGCTGCTGGCCGTTCCAGTGCAGCTGGCTGGGCCCCACGGTGAAGCGGTTGTGGCTGCGCTGCATGTGCTTGCTCCCGCGCTCGGTCATGGTCCAGCGCCGGCCCTGGGCGCCGTAGAGCGCCACGTTGATGGCGCAAAAGTGTTCGGGATCGGCCACGCCGCCATTGAGGCCACGTGCCAGCGCGTAATACGGCGAAAACACGCTGCCCACAAAGGCAATGATGGACAAGCCGTGTTGGCCGTCGTCGCTCAGGGCGTCGACATACCACCAGAGATAGCCACCCTGCGCGACCGGCTGGTCGAATCGAGGTGCGCCATCAGCGTCGCGGCCGCCAAACGCCCCGACATCGCCGCCATGGGAACGCCCGGCCCCGGGTGCACGCTGCCCCCCGCCAGGTACAGACCCGGCACTTTGCTCTGCGCTGAGGGCCGCGCAAAGGCCGACATCCAGCCGTGGGTCGCGCGACCATACAGCGCCCCGCCCGTGCCCGGGTACAGCCGGCCAAAGTCTTGCGGCGTGCTGCACACCACTTGGTGCGGCTGGGCCTGCAGCGTCAGGCCACAGTGGCGCAAAAGCGCCAGGCTTCGTTGTTCGCATGCTTGTATCCTTGATTCATCAAATGCGGGGCTGTCGCCGTCGGCCGGGGCGTTGACCAGGGCCAGCATGCGCTCGGGGCCGGGTTGGGCTAAGCCGTGGTCGTCGCGGTCTTGGGCACACAGGTACACCGTACCTTGTTCAGGCAGACGGCGCTTGGAAAATATATCGTCAAATTCGCTGCGGTAGTCGTGGTCAAAAAACACGTTGTGCCGCACCAGCGGAAAACCGCTAGCACGCGCGTGCATGGACCAAGTCACGGCGGACAATGATCGCTGCGCCACGGCCACGGGCGCCACAGCGCGCTGCGGCCCAGTTCCTAACAGGCCTTGGGCGAGTGCACCCACGTCGCCGTTAAACACCACCGCGTCTGCCGCCAGCCGCTCGCCATTGGCCAGGCGCACACCGCTCGCGCGCCCTTGGGCGGTTTCAATCTCGCTGCAGGCCACGCCATAGCGCAGCTTTACGCCGCGCTGCTGCGCCAGACCCGCCAGAGCCTGCGCTACCGCGTGCATGCCGCCGGCCACCGACCACACGCCGTCCAGCTCCACCTGCGCCACCAGCATCAGCGTGGCGGGCGCGGCCCAGGGCGACGAGCCGCAATAGGTGGCATAACGGGCAAACAGTTGCTGCAGCCGCACGTCATGAAAATGCCGCCCCAGACTGCTCCACAGGGTGGCAAACGGGCCCAGGCCCATGAGTGTGCCTAGGCCACGCGGCCCCAGGTCTTGCGCCATACTCAGCAAGCTGGGGCGCTGGCTGCGGATATAGGGTTTTTCGAGGGTCTGGTAGAGGGCACGGGTTTGCTGGCAAAACTGCCTAAAGCGCTGGGCTTCGGCTGGGCTGCTGAAGGCGGCAATGGCGTCGGCCGAGCGCCCGGTGTCCGCGTGCAGATCCAGCGTGGCCGCGCTATCGCGCCAGGCGTGGCGCGCCAGCACGTGGATGGGCGAGAGCTGCAAAAGGCTCTCAAGCGAGCTGCCAATCTCGGCAAGCATTTGGTCCAACACCCAGCGCATGGTGAACACCGTAGGCCCTGAATCCACCGCCACGCCGTCCACCACAATCTGGCGCATCTTGCCCCCAGGGGCGGCGGCGGCCTCCACCAGCGTTACGTCCAGGCCCTGGTGCGCCAGCAGCAGCGCGCTGACCAGCCCGCCAATGCCAGCGCCCACCACCACCACGCGTGGCGTGCGCAGCGATTCAGCCATAGTGGTGGCCCTTCCAGGTGCCCTGGACGCTCAGGGTGACAAAGCGCGCAAACATGGACTCGGTGAAATACTGCTCCTTAGCCGCCGCCTTGATGGCCTCTAGGTGCGGACCCGAGCGGGCATAGGCGTCCATGGCGGCCACGCTGTCCCACAGGGTAAAGGTGGCTTGGCGCAAAAAAGGGGCCTCACCCAGGCCGACGGCCAACTGGCAGCCGGGTGCAGCCTCCAGCGCGGTTTGCGAGGCAGGCGCGTGGCGCCAAAAGGCCGGGGCTTTGCGCAGCGCAATGGAGGCGCGAGTGAGTGCGGCCACCGGGCCGCCGTCTGGCGGGGCAATGCTGGGCGCAAGCGTCTGCCCGTCCCAACTGCCCCGGCATGACCAAACGCGCAGCTTGAGCACGCAGCATTCGCTCGAGTGTTCGCGGTAGCCGTGCATCACGTCGGAATCGGCAACAAACTCGTCTGCCGCGCGCAAGCTGCTGAACACTGCAAACAACCCTTGCCGGGACGCGCTGGGCCTCAAACCAAAGCCGCCATCAAAACCACTACCCAAAACCTTGGAAAAGCGCAGTTGGTTGAGCGAGCGCAATTTCAGCGGCCCCTTGACAATGCGTGACCAGCCCCACAGACGGTGCACAGGAGCGATGTCGGCCAGCACCAGCACGCTCACCTGATCACAAGGAACGTCCATCAGCACCAGGTTCATTGACAAACACTCCAATAAAAAAAGGGCCTCCACCGCGTAAAGCGAAGGCCCTTGAGGAGCTTAGACCTTAAGGCTTGGCCAGCGCCTGCAGTTCAGGATAGTCCTTGGCCATGGCCGCACCATACAGCGGCTTGTAGGCACCTTGGTGGCAGGTGGTGCAATTCACCTTAGCTACGTCGCCTTTAGGGCCTAAGCGGTTGGCCGGAAAGGTGTCTGTCAGCGGCGTCATGTAGTCGTTGTTCAGGTCACGCGCCATGCGGATACCGTGCCAGGCCGTCACGCGCTGGGGTCGGGACTCTTCCCAAGACGCGAAGTTGCGGGTGTTGTGGCAATAAGTGCAATTGACTCCGAGCGACTCCGACATGTGAACCATCAGGCCGTAGGTATGTTCAGCCTGCTTGGTCGAACTGCGGTTAACCGCATCACCCCGCAACACCATGGCCGTGTCGCCATTGACCCGAATTGGCGCCGCATCTTTCAAGTAAGGCGTGAACGGGTCAAAGGGCAGAGACGTCAAGCCCACCGATTTGGAGGCCAAGTTTTGCCCGGCCAAGTCGCCCATCACGCTGTTGTTGGCGTACTTGCGGTCTTTGGGCGCAAACCAGACATTGGCCGGAATGTTGTTGCCCCGGTGGCAGGTGTAACAAGTCACCCCGGTCTCAGCCACGTGCGGTTTCCAATCCTGGTTGACGCGCTGCGTCATCTGGATCATGCGCCGCGCCACCACCTTGGTGTACTTGGCGTCCTCCGCAAAGTTTTCCACATTGTGGCAATAGGCGCAGCCCGCGTCAGGCGCCACCCACTGCGTAATGGATGCCATGTGGCGGTTGAACTGCGCCACGCTCAGGTCACCCAGCACCTGGACATTTTGATAAACGTCTTTGGCCTTGGGGCCGTCGGCACTGGCCGCCTCGGCAGCCACCGGCGCTTGGTTTAGTGAAGCCTGTTTAAGCAGGGTACGCGGGTTGTAGATCTGTTCCATGCCAGTTCCGCGATAGCCAGTTTGCACCGTCTCAATCGGGGGGCGTTCGCATCCGCTTAGCAAGGCAGCAGCAGCGGGCACCAGTGTGGCGAGCAAGAGTCGCAGGGAAGTTTTCATGGTTTTGCTCCCAGGATTGCGGGGTCGAGCACGGTGGGGCTCACCAGCGGATAGGCTGGCACCACATGGTGTTTGACCGACCAGAGATACCAGTTATCGACCACGGTTCCAGTAAGCAAGATGCCAACGCCGCCCACCAGAGGACACAGCACAGCAAACCACCAAGCCCAGCGGTGAATGGATTCCATGGTGGCATTGAACCCCATGGTCCAACGCCAGAACAATGCCGCACGCTCTGACGCGGTGCCGCGGTCCACGATTTGCTCGATCTCACGCTCGCCGCCGAAGCGGCTCACCGCCAAGATGGTGGCGCCGTGCATGGCAAACAGCAGCACCGAGCCATACAAAAAGACGATGGACAGCGCGTGGAAGGGGTTGTAGAACAGGTTGCCGTAACGTAGTGATAAGGCAGACACCCAGTCCAGGTGCGGGAAGATGCCAAACGGTACTGCCTCGGACCAACTGCCCATCATGATGGGGCGAAAGAAGCCGCATACCAAATACAGCCAAATAGCTGCGGCATAAGCCCAGGCCACGTGCGTGCCCAGCCCCAGCTGGCGTGCTCGGCGGTAAGTGCGCGTCCACCACAACAGAATCGACACCGTCAGCATGAAGCCGACAATCAGCCACCAGCCGCCTTGGGCCAGCGGCGGAATACTCAGGCCATAGGCTGGGGGCGGGGGCTCCAATGCCAGCCAGAACAACTGACGGATCAGCTCAATCGGGCTCCAATCTACCGAGGCCAACATATTGAACCCAATGATGTTGAAAGCCAGCGTGCCAAACAGCAGTGAAGCCACACCTAGCGTGCCCAGATAAATGGGACCAATTTGTGCATTACCGATGCGCCCGAGCAGGTGCACCAGAAATGGCGTGCCCAGGCGCTTGTCGTCGCCCCGTGGCAGCGCCACGCCGTCGTGCAGCGGGCCGACCGGCTGCACCGAAGTGAATAGGTTTTGGTACTCAGCCATTTTTGTCTCCTTGGGTTCTTAGCTGCGCCAGATGGGCATGTTGAGCCACCAGCTCCACCACTCGGGCCAGGCTCCGGTCCAGAACGGGCCACTGACCACAATGCACACGATGCCGAACCAGACCCCGGCTAGCGCCAAGAACAGGCCCAGGCGGTGGATGCCCAGGGTGCCTACCGAATATCCAATCAGGTCGCGGAAAAAGGTATCTTCATGCTCCGGCGATTTGACCGCCTCGCCACGGCCGGGGTTGGTGGCCGAGAGCACCAGACCGCCGTGCATGGACAGTGCCAGCACCGTGGCAAAGAACAGGCTAGCCGCAATCATGTGCCAGGGGTTGTAATGAAAGTGCAAGTACTGGTAAGCGGTATTGCTGACCCAGTCCAGGTGGCTGTAAATGCCATACGGAAAGGCGTGTCCCCACGCGCCCATGAGCACCGGGCGAATCACCTGCAGCGAAACGTAGGCAAGGATCGCCATGCCAAAGGCAACGGGCACATGCAAGCCCATGCCAAGCTTGCGGCATATCTCGACTTCGCGCAGCGCCCACGAAACAAAAGAACCAATGGCGCAGACTGTGATGAGCTGCCAAAGGCCGCCCTCCGTCATCGGCGCGAAGCGCAGGCCGTACGAAATGTCTGGCGGCGCGATATTGATTTGCCAGATATTCCAGGTGGGCCCCATGGCTGCACCCCACAGAATCATCATGGTGCCTGCGAGGGCGAAAAATAGCGTCGTAACGCCAAAAAAGCCGACGTAAAACGGCCCGACCCAAAAATCAAATAGGTCGCCCCCTACAAGGGTTCCACCGCGCACGCGGTATTTTCGTTCAAAACTTAGCATGGACATATATGCATCCTCCGACCGAAATTCGGTCCAACAGGTCCCAGCGCGGTGAAGCTCAGTTGACTAAAAAGACAGACGCATCGTTCACAGGGAACGGAATGCGCCTGCCGGAGCGACGGCCAAAAGCCGTTACTTTTGCGGCAATGCCGCGTTCTGCGCAGCCTTCGCGGCCTTGACCGTGTCGGGGTGCCAGCTGTTGATGTTGTAACGATCTCCACTGATCTGGATCAGATGGATCGTCGTCGACACAAATGCAATGAGCAAACCGGTCAAAACGATTGCCTTGCGGGGATCTATAACACGCCAAATGCGCCACATAAGAATTTCCTTTCGTTAACTCAATTGAGAAATTACGGTATAGACGGCAGATTTCACACCGACCCAAGTGGTCGCTGATCCCTCCGCTCCGGGTAGCCAGGTGCGCCAATTCAACGCGAGCAACTGACCAAACACGGCGAGCGCCATGAACACAAAGAAGAGCAGCACGAATATCAGCCGGTAACCATTGAGGTGGTTATCAGAAATAAACGACAGATCACTTACGTTCGGTTGGGCCATAAATACCTCCAGTTAAGGTTCTCTTAGAACCAAGGACGCCATATCCACACCAAGCTGTGGGCGAAGAAAGCGCCAACAGCCCACAACAGGTAACCCTGAACGTAGTACTGGTGGAACTCTTGGGCTTCTTCGTCTGTCAAGCCTGAGGGGTTCGCTGCATCAGTCATAGTTAATGCCTCACTCAAAATGCCTTGCGGCGACTTGCCACACCTGTGAAGGTGTGGCTCGGACTGCTGGTGCACGAATGCCCCGGCAGGTTTGCCCCCGGACGAACCGGTTGCATGCACAGGCTCGCAGGGCTTTGGTGGCGCAGTTCATGCGTTCACCTCCACCTTTGCGGACCCGAACAACTCATAAAAACGGTCTGCTTCGACCTGCGCGCGGCCAGTTTCGCGAGCGTCACGCTCAGCCTGGTCGCGCATTCGCTTGGCTACAGAAATACGTACCAGTACCGGCTGCTGCTCCAGCAGCTCTTGCATGAGCTGATGGGCCTCAGGCTCCCAGGGAATGGTCGACTCTGTCGCGGCCCGCCCAGGGCTGGCTTCGATCTTGTCCATCTCGGTGCCCAGGGGCAGGATGTGGAACAGCGCATCAAACAAAGCGTTGCAAAACTCTTGGATGATGTAAGTCGCGCCCGAATAGCCCATGAACGGGGTGCCGGTGTGGCGGCGAATGATGGGCAGCGGGAAACTTGCGGGGATGAAGCTGGTTTTCATCATGCCGCCACCGCCAATCTCGGCCAGGTAAATCCGTTCGTTGTAGCTGCCGTAGAGCACCAGCGGCGTTTTCTCAGCCACCAGTCGGCGTACTTCGGCGTTGTCGGTTTTGGCCCCAGCAATGCGGCTGATAGCAAAGTTGCAAGGCAGGCCCATCTCGTCTTCCAGGAAATGGCGGATGCCGCGCGTATAAGTCTCGTTGGCCACGACGCCAAAGTTGGCAGTGCCAAAAAAATCTTGGGTAACGGAGCGCCAAAGGTCCCAAATCGGCTTGATCGTGCTGTGCTTTTCGCGCTCAATAAAGGGCTCGGGGTCCAGGCCCAGCAGTTCGCCCAGCGAGCGCAAAAATTTGGTGGTGCTGTGCAGGCCAATGGGCGCCTGCAAATAGGGGCGCTCCAGCGCCTCGCACAGCATGCGGCCAAACTCGCGGTACATGCAGATGTTCACATCCGCCTCCACCAAACGCGACACGTCGGCCAGGTGGCTGCCCAGCGGGAACACCATGTTGATCTCGGCCCCAATGCCCTGCACCAGGCGACGAATCTCGGCTAGGTCGCTGGGGGAATTGAAAGTGCCGTAGCTCGGTCCAATGATGTTGACGCGCGGCTTTTCACCCGGCTTGCGGTCTTTCAACGGGATGCGCGCGGGCACATCGCGCAGGCCATACTGCTGCCAAAGCCAGAACATGGCGCGGTTGGCGCACTGCCACTGGTCCTCGTCAATCGTGCGCGGCAAAAAGCGCTGGATGTTGGTGCCCTCAGGCGTGACACCGCCACCAATCATTTCGGCAATCGAGCCGGTCACCACCACGGCGGGCAGGTCGGGGTCAAGCGCAGCGTGGGCCCGGCGCATAGAACCTTCGGTGCCTTCGCGCCCAAGCTGCTCTTCGGCCAGACCGGTCACCACAATCGGCAACTCATGCGGCGGCAGTGCGTCGGTGTAATGCAGCACTGAAGTGACCGGCAGGTTCTCGCAGCCCACCGGACCGTCAATCACCACCTGCATGCCCTTGATGGCGGTAAACACATACACCGCACCCCAGTAGCCGCCGGCGCGATCATGGTCTAGCACTAGCATGGCAAGCTCCGCACAGAGCGAACAGAGTGGCCCACCGTGTTCATACCATGGCCTCCGCCTTGCGTTTCTTGGCTTGCTTCTCGAGCAGTCGTCGCGTTTCGGCTTTGAACTCGGGGCGGTCTTGTGGCACGCCTGCGGCGTTCTCCCACACACCAGCCGTGTGGCCGACACCAGCATTGCCAAAAAACTCGCGCATTTGGTCAAAGCGCGCCTTGTTACCCATGGCGGCATTGATCACCGTGGCCAGCGATCCGGCGCCGGCCGGGCCCATCAGGGGGCGAGCAGAAATCAGGTTCGTGAAATACAGGGCCGGAATACTGAGTTCCTTCGCGGCCTGCACGATAGGCGTGGTGCCGATGGCCACGTCAGGCTGCCACTCGTGCATAGCGGCAAGGTCGTTTTCCAAGGATGCACGGAACTGCACGTGCACGCCGCGGGCTTCGAGCCACTCACGGTCAGGATCACTCCAGACGGTGCGCGGGCAGGCAGTGCCCACATACCGCAGATCAGCGCCGCTTTCCACCAAGAGGCGGCCTACCAGCAGTTCCGAGCCCTCGTAGCCGCTGAGCGTGATGCGTCCCTTAATTGGCATCTTGGCCAAACCGCCTTTGATGGCCGGGAGCATGATGTTCTTCACCAAGTCAATCTTGGCCTGGGGCACGTTGGCCGCATTACCAATGGCTTGCAACCAGGCCTCAGTGCCGTCATGGCCCACGGGAGCGGAACCTACGATGGGTCGGCCTGCCGCTTCAAACTCACGCACGCTGGCGGTGTAGAAGGGATGGATGGCGGCAACCGCCGTGCAATCGAGCGCGGCGTACAACTCGCGCCATTCGCGCGTGGGCACCACGGGGCCAGCGGCAAGACCCATGGGCTCGAGCATGCGGCCAATGATCATTGGATCGGCGGGGAACATTTCGCCCAGCAAGGCGATGGTCGGTTTTTCGGCGCGGCCGGCCCGTGGCGCTTGCACTGGGCCAGCTATGACTTCTTCACGGGCGTACTTCAGCATGGCGCCCGAGAGCACATCCTTGGCCTCGGCGTGCGTGGGCACGCCAAAGCCAGGCACATCAATGCCGATGATTCGCACGCCGTTGATGTCTTTGGGCAACAACTGCAGGGGCACGCCGCTCGCAGTGGGCACACACAAATTGATGATGACAATGGCGTCGTACTTTGCCGGGTCCGCCTCGTTGTAAACCGATTCGCGGATGTCCTCGAACAGCTTGCCCGTGACCAGCGACTCGGAATTAAAAGGCACGTAGCCCACGCTGCGCCGCGCGCCGTAGAAATGCGAGGTGAATGTAAGGCCGTACACGCAGCAGGCCGAGCCCGACAAAATGGTGGCAGTGCGGCGCATGCGCAGGCCTACACGCAGTGCACCAAAGGCCGGGCACATGCTTTGTGGCTGGTCGTGCGGACCCGCGTTCGGCTTGGCGGGATAGTCTTTGGCGTACTGCGCCAGTACCTCGGACTTACCTGACGCCTTCGCTGCGGCCAGCATTTTTTCGCCACCGGCGTGGCAACCCATGCCATCGCCCTCAATCGCGGTGCCAGGGGCAGCGACCGGAGCGGCAACAATGGGAATGGTCTTATTCATGGGGCCGGTGCTCCGCTCAGACTTCGTCGTAGACCACTTCAAGAGTGGGCTTGGTGTTTTCGGTCTTGCCGCACATATCAAACTGCGTTGCGGGCTCGAGCACCACGTCGCGGCCCACGGACGCGGCCGAGAAAAGGCCCAGGAGCGCGTCTTGCGTCATGGGCTTGGGCCGCACCGGTGTCGAGGTGCCCACGTTTTCTGCTAGTTCAGCAAACATCGGGCCCCACACGGAATCGGGTCGGCCAATGATTTCGTAGCTTGCGCTCTTGCGGCGAATGTCTTCGTTAGCGGGAATGGTGGACAAGACCGGAATGCCCACATGCTGGGCAAACGCTGCGGCCTCGCCGGTGCCGTCGTCGCGGTTGATCACCATGCCGGCCACGCCTACATTGCCACCGAGCTTGCGGAAATACTCTACCGCCGAGCACACATTGTTGGCCACATACAAAGACTGCAAATCGTTGCTGGCCACCACAATCACTTTTTGGCACATGTCGCGGGCAATCGGCAGGCCAAAGCCCCCGCAGACCACGTCGCCCAAAAAGTCTAGTAGCACGTAGTCAAAACCCCACTCATGAAAACCGAGTTTTTCCAGCAGCTCAAAGCCGTGAATGATGCCGCGCCCTCCACACCCGCGCCCCACTTCGGGGCCGCCGAGTTCCATGGCGTAAACGCCATCGCGCTTGAAGCACACGTCGCCAATGGCCACGGCTTCACCGGCGAGTTTTTTCTTGGACGAAGTCTCGATGATGGTGGGGCAAGCGCGCCCGCCAAACAGCAAGCTGGTGGTGTCGCTCTTGGGGTCGCAGCCGATAAGCAACACTTTTTTTCCCTGCTGCGCCATCATGTAGCTCAGATTGGCCAGGGTGAAGCTCTTGCCGATGCCGCCTTTGCCGTAGATGGCAATGATCTGGGTCTCTTTGGTCACAGCACCCGTGGCCACAGGCGCTGGCTCCTGCGCGGCTTCGGTGCGCAAGATGTCGCGCATGAAGTTCAGGGGGGCTGCTGCGGGAATCGTGCTTGTGCTCATTGCATTTGTCTCCAATCCAAAACCATCTTCAAACAATCGGCGTCACCAAAAGCGGTGCGGTAAGCGGCGTCGGCCTCGGTAGCGGCGGTTTGATGAGTAATCAAACCATCTAGCGACAGGCGCCCGTCTGCGGCCAACGCAATCACGTCCACCAAGTCTTGCGGCGCCCACTGCGCTGCGACGCGTATGCGGGCTTCGCGCATAAATGCGGGTGGAAAAACAAAGGACAGCGGTTCGTCATAAAACCCAGCGAGCACCACTTCTCCACCAGGGGCAAGGCGGCCGATCAACTCATTGAGCAGGTGCCCTGCTCCGCTGACATCGCAAATGCACTTGTAGTTGCGACGCGTGTCGGTGCTGGGGTCTATGACCTCGTAGCCTTCGGCCCCCGTGCGCCGCGCCGGATTGGTCTCCCAAACCACGGGTTTGGCACCAGCGACGACCGCTAGGCGGGCAATCATTCGTCCGAGCACGCCGTGTCCAATGATGAGGTCTGGTTGCTGCGTACCAGCGGCGCTATGGGCGTGGTATGCGGTGGCCCCAAGCGCGAAGAGGACGCCTTGTTCGGCCAGCGACTCCTTAATTTCCATGGCACGACCGCTCGGCACCACCAGGCACGAGGCCGATCCGCCGAATAGATTGCGCGCGTCGGTAAAGCATTGCGAGCCGGGCACAAATACGCGCGTGCCAACTTTGAGGGTGGCGTCGTCGCCTGAGCGCACCACGCGCCCCACGGTCTCGTAGCCTGGCACCAGCGGGTAACCCATGCCAGGGAAAGCGGGCATGGTGCCGTTCCACAGAAGACGCTCGGTGCCGGTGCTGATGCCGGTGTACTCCACTTGCACTTCCACATCGGCAGCGGCCAATTCCGGCAAAGCCAGCTCGCGCAAATGCAGCGAGTGCGGGTTTTGGAAAACGATGGCGTGGGCGTGCATGGTGGCGGTGTGCTGGCGGCGCTTAATGGGATGTACCGGGCGCTGAAGCAGGAAGCGCCCGAGACTTGCGCCCCACCAAAATCTGGGTTTGCAAAGGCATGGCGTTGGGCACGGGCTCAATATGCGTGAACCCAGCTTGGGCCATCATGGACATCAACTCGCTTGCCGTGCGCAGGCGACCGGCACCCATGGCCAGCAGGTAAAAGTGAAAGTAGGCATCGCCCAATGGGGTCTCACCCGCCTCTTGCGCCATGGGCTCAGCCAGCAACAAGGTTCCACCGACGGGAAGCGCCTCATAAATTGCGGCCAGCACAGTGCGAACATCAGAGTCCGGGTGGTCATGGGCTACGCGGATCAGCGTGACCAGGTCTGCGCCTTGGGGCAGCGGGTCTTGCAAGAAGCTGCCCGCCACGGCGTCAGAGCGGCCCAACAAACCTTGGCGGGCAAAGTTGGCCCGTGCCAGCGTAGCCACTTCCGGCAGATCAAACAAGGTGAGCGAAAGTTGGGGTGCGTGGCGTGCCAGGCGCGATAAAAAGGTTCCTTGGCCGCCGCCCACGTCGAGCACTTGCTGGTGCCCGTCAAAGCGATAGCTGGCCAAAATCTCGTCCACCACAAAGGGTTGTGAGGCAGACATTAGGTTGGAATAGCGTGCGTATTTTTCAGCCTGGAGCGCATCCGCTGCAGCTTTGGATTTGTCAGCATCGTCCAGTGCATAAGGCCAGTACTGCGCCATCTCGCCAGCCTGTCCTTGGCCTTGGAGCATGGCCACAGGGTCTTGCATATCCTGGTAGAGCACCGCGTGGTGTTCGATCATGGCGCGTATGCCGGCGTGACCCGCCACCGGCGCACCCAGAGGGCCAAGGCCGTAGCGTCCCCGGCTGCGCAGCTCGAGCAATTGCAGAGCCGAGGCCGATTGCAAAAGGCGCTGCAAACCAGCCGCAGGCAGTTGCGTGGCCTGTGCCAGCTCTTCAAGGGTGCGAGGCCGCTCGGCCACGGTTTCCAGAATGCGCAGGCGCACACAGGAAAGCAATACCTGCGAATAGACAAAACCGGCCATCAGATCAAACACCTTGCGGGCACGGCTGCGCGTGACCCAGCGCGTAAGTGGGTTGCTCACGCTCCAGCGGTACAGCGCGTCGCTGGTCATCCAGCGGTCCACCAGTGCTTCGATGCGGTCACGCCAGGGCGTCTCCCCTGAGGGTTTGCTGGGCAGAGGGGCCAGGTCGAGGGTTTTCATGGGTGGCTCTTAGGGCAGCGTTAACGCGGTATGGAAACGCTGAGCTCAGGCTGCAGTGGTTTGACGCGTAGGAGCAGCAGCGCCTTGGGCTTGAGCCTGCGCTTTGTATTTGCGGCACGCGGCGCGCGGCACCAGGCGTTCGGACTCTTGCCACACCAGTTCGCGCATCGCAGCAGCGCTGGGGCCTTCGGGAATCGAGTCGGCCGCAGCCTGAATGAGCGACTCGAAATGCACAATCGCGCCGTCGAGCCCAAGATCGGCCGTGGCATTGGGGCGACCGTGCTGGGCATCCTGGCCCACGGGCTTGCCCAGCAATTCGGCCTGACCCATCACGTCACGAATGTCGTCGGCGACTTGGTAAGCCTCGCCCAAGCAGTCGCCCAGTGCCTGCCAGGCTTTGGGATCAGCGCCGGCACTCAGTGCTCCAGCGCAGGTAGCCGCCACAAAAAGAGAGCCCGTCTTGGCCCGCTGGTATTGCATGAGTGACACACGCGACTCAGATTCCCAGGCCTGTCCAGCCACGATCCCGCCGGGCATGCCCACGCTGTCGGCAATGATTTTCATCAGCCCCCGAAGGCGCAGAGGCGATTGGCCGGCGGCCGCAGCCAGAGTTTGGAAGGCCATGACGATCAATGCGTCGCCAGCCAACACCGCCAAGGGCTGACCAAAAACCCGGTGCACCGAGGCGCGGCCCCGGCGCGTCGCGGCGTCGTCAAAACAGGGAAGGTCGTCGTGTACCAGCGAGGCGCAATGCAACAACTCGATGGCCACGGCGGCGGCATCGGTCAGGGCCGGATCATCCTGGCCACAGGCCTGGGCTACCGCCAAACACAACTGCGGGCGGATGCGTGCGCCTCCCGGAAATACCGCATGTCGCACCGCAGCCACCAGTTTGGGCGGGCAACCGGGCTCTTCCACAGCAGCCAACGCCAGGGCCAGGGATTGCTCAATGCGTGTAATGGGTTTCATGCACAGTCTCCAGGTATCGGTCTTTGCGGTCTTGATGTGACATGTTTACTTGTCACTACTTGATGTAAATAAATGTAGACACTTAGTTGATCTATGTCAACAAGAATTTACGCATCTTTTGTCAACTATTTTCAACACCGTGCTTTATGGAGCACCGCACCTCTGAGCGCCCGGCAAAACGCGCTCCCTTATCAGGGAATACCCTGAAGAAAATGCACGACACAAAAGCGGGAAAGGTGCACTTACGCGCACGACCGAAATGACAAAACAACGATTACAGGGAATCGATGGGCCGGGGCCCGACCGCGCAAAGCAGTTTCAGGCTTGCGTGAAGAGCACCAACGGCGCAATGGCGCTGGGCTGTTCTTCGTGGGCCAGGTGGCCCAACCCGGCCAACATGTGCACCGGGCGCGGGCTTTGCTGGCGCAGCGCGGCGCTTACCCGGTAGGCCACGACAGGCGGCACGCTGACGTCCTGCGCTCCCGCCACCAAGGTCAGCGGGGTGGCCAAGGCGGGCAGATCGCCCGCCAGGCGGTGCAAATCCCAATGCGCCATCATTGCCAATGCGGCGCCCGCGTGGCCCGGGTTGGCAATGAGTTGGCGGTACAGCGCCTGACCCTCTGCGTTCAGGCGCGAGCCGGTGCCGTCAAGAAGCTTTTGCAAAACATCGGCCTGCGCCGCGCGCCAGGAAAACAGTTCTGGCACCAGCGGCGCCTTGGCCAGCAGCTTGGCCAGCGGCGAAAAGAACTGCCCTGCCCAGCCGTCCAGCGGCAGCAAGGCGCCGTTAACGGACACCAGACGCGACGGCGCCAGCAGGCCATCAAGCGCCATGCGACAAGCCAGCGCCGCACCGGCCGAATGCCCCACCACCGTGACCGGTGTAACGCCCAGCGTCTGCAGTAGCGCCGCCACACCGCGCGACATGCCCGGCAATGAACACAGTTCGGCCACCGCATCACCCAGCGGCATGGCGCTAAAGCCGTGGCCAGGCAAGTCCAGCGCCAGCACCGACACGTGGGGCTGCAACAAAGGAATCAGGTCACGCCAGGAATGGGTGGACGCACCCGTGCCGTGCAGCAACAGCACGGTGGGCGCGTCTGGGTCGGGATGCGGCGCGTGCTGGACATGCCAGCGCAGGCCCGCTGCCGTCACAAAGCGCGACAGATCGCGGTGTGGCCAGTGGGCGCCGTCGGTGGCGAAGTCAAGGCGTTGGCGCATGGGCGGCTAATTCGCGACGGGTTAGCGGCCGCTTACGGCGCGCACCGCCTTGGACACGGCCTGCGCCCCGGCGTAGGGCAACGCCAGGTACTGCGCACCCATGGTGCGGGCGAGTTGCTGCGCCGCCGGGTGTGGCTGCGCAGAGGTGTCCACCAGCAGCGCGGTGATCCCGGCCAGGCGCAGCGCCGCTGCAGCAGCCTGGCTGTCAAGCGTAGCCTGCGCGCGCCCGGGCGTGCCGTCGCGGGCAATGTTGCCCCTCCCGTCGGTCAGCAGCACCAGGATGGGAGTCTCTCCCTTGCGCCGTATTTGTTCGGCCAGCGCCAGCGCCGAGTCCATGGCACTGGCCAGTGGCGTGCCGCCCCCCCCGGGCAGGCCGGCCAGGCTGCGCTTGGCACGCGCCAGCGAGCGGGTGGGCGGCAGCAGCAGCTCGGCGGCCTTGCCACGAAAGGCCAACATCGCCACGCTGTCGCGGCGCACATAGCAGTCCGCCAGCAGCAGCTCGACCGCGCCCTTGGCCTCGGCCAAACGGTTCATCGCAGACGAGCCTGAGGCGTCTACGACAAACACCGTGGTGGTCTGGCCGAGTTGGCGAAAGCGCGCCACATGAAAGTCCTCTTTGCGCACCTGGATGCGCCGGGGCGCAGGGGCTACACCGTGCTCTTGGGCCTTGAGTTGCCGCAGCTTTTGCCAGGGGGCGGCAGCGCGCAGGGTTTCGAGCACATTGAGGCGCTGCCCGGCGCGCGGTTCGCCCTTGCGCGCACCGATGGGGCGGCCGCGCAGCGCGCTGTGCTGCGCCGCGCCTGCGCTGCCCGCGCTGGGGGTTTTGGCGCGCGAGAGTTGCGAGATCTTTAAGGACGCCAGCAGGCCTGCAGGTAGGGCGGCCAGGGCCGCATCCAGGATGCGCTCGTCCAGGGTTTCGCTACCGGCGACGGGTTCTTCGCTGTCCTCGTCAGTGGGCGCATCGGGCTGCGGCGCGTCGATATCAGTTGGCGGCGGCTCGCTGGCCTCGGGCTCGGGAGAGCTGGCTTGTGTGTCAGGCGGGGGCGGCTCGGGCGCAGCTGCATCGTCTGGCGCATCTGCGGGAGCATCTTCAGGGGCCGCGTCATCGGCACTAGGGGGCGGCAACCGGGTAGCACGCGGTGCCAACACCAAGCGGGCGGCCACTGCAATGTGCTCTTCTTCCACCGTGTCGCAGCCCGCCAGCGCAGCGGCGGCGCGGGCCGCACGGGCAGCCAACAAGGGCGCGCGCAGCGAATCAATGCCCAGCGCCAGCGCTGCGGCGCACAGAGCTCGCAGGCCTTCGTCGTCCAGCGCCACCTGGGGCAGGCGCGCGCGCGCAGTCAGCACTTCGGACGCGCTCCAATCGGGGCCGTCTTCGTCGGTGTTGGCGCTGTCAAGCACAAGGCTGAAGGCCATGCGGTCACGCAAGGCCGGGGGCATTT
>Ga0214919_10001242_pt1 | contig 42235 bp, 30 predicted proteins | sample LL1503_MetaG_FD_177994 | JGI IMG/M metagenome (GOLD analysis project Ga0214919, IMG submission 177994) | Freshwater microbial communities from Lake Lanier, Atlanta, Georgia, United States - LL-1503 | ecosystem: Environmental > Aquatic > Freshwater > Lake | place: USA: Georgia | collected... | reverse complement strand
TTATTTTTGGATTAGCAGTCATATAATTTTCTATTGAATAGCTAGTATCACCATATTGAATATAAATATTCTTAGCCTTTTTAATCATTATTGGGTGTGTGTTATACATTCCTAGATTCTTAGGAAAGATTAGCAATGATAATGCTTTTTCTAGTGTCATATCTTCAAATGATGATGAGAAATTGGCAAAACGGGAGTCTTTTTTTACTGAATTTTCCTCCACTATAAGAAAGCCCTTTTTTGATTTGATTGCTACAATAGGTAAATTATTTGCTGGATTAACACCAAGATTACGTCTAGATGCTGTATCGGCTTTTGGGTCTGCAGATTTGAGTTCTTTACGTGCTTTAATATTTTTCGAAAGTTCGTCTATGATTGGGGTTAGTTTTAAATATACAGAATCAACGACTTTATACCAAATTGCCTTGCCTTCTGCTATTTCGTCGAGGAGGGATTCAACTTGTGATGTAAATTCGTAACTCATAATTTCTGGAAAGTTTTTTACTAAATATTCGTTTATCATGAGAGCAAGACTTGTTGGAATGAGTTTATTCTTATCACCTTCAATTTTACCTTCTTTAGTATCAATTTTTATAGTATTAGGATAAGTATAGTTTAATGTTGTTAAATTTACTTTTTTAGGTGGTAGGCTTTTACGTTCAATATATTCTTTTTCTTGGATTTTTTTGGTGACGCTGGAATACGTACTTGGTCTACCGATACCTAGCTTTTCCATAGCAGAAACTAATGAGGCTTCTGTATAACGACTTTGTTTCGGCTTACTATATTTTTCATTACAATTCATAGTTTGTGGATATGCAGTTTCACCTTCTTTCAATTTATCAAAAACAGTTTCTAGATATTTATTATATTCTTCATTTGCAATTTTTACTTCATTGTTTTCATTCTCTTCATCGTTTTCTTCATCATTATTATATTCTTCTTTGTTTTCGTTTTCATCATTTTCTTCATCAGATGAATTAATAACTTCACCTTCTTTAAGAACTTTTTTTTTAAAAGCCTTTTTCTTATGAATATTTTGAGCTTTTAGAAAACCATCAAAAATTACTTTTTCATGTTTACCAGTAAATACTAATTGGTCTTTTTTCTTTTCACCAGTAACTATTTTTACTGTTCGTATTTCTAGTGTAGCCGGCGCCATTTGTGAAGCTAAAGTCCTGCGCCAAATTAATTTATATAGGCGGTCGTGCTGCGGGGTCATCCCTTCAGTATTTAATACACTTTCAATATTACAATTTGATGGGCGGACACATTCATGTGCATTTTGCGAAGAATTATTCTTTGACTTATAAACAGTTCGCTTATAATATTTTTCTCCAAATTTTAATTCAATTTGTGTTTTAATAGATTTCATTGCATCCTCTGCAATTGCTGTAGAGTCACTCCTCATATATGTGATAAAAGAGCTTTCATAGAGCTTTTGAGCGACTTTCATTGTTGTATCAGGCGACATTCCTAATGATATACTTGCAGCTTGTTGCAGACTACTCGTAATAAATGGTGGCGGAGGTGAACGTGTTGAATTATTTTTAGTTAAACTTTTAATTGTAAATTTTGCTTTATCTTCTGTCATATCCTTATAAAGTTTTTCAATAGTTGATTTATCTTTAATATCTTCATCACAAGTGGTCTGGATTATATTAGATTTTATTTGAGATGAAGAATTCTTTTTAGATACAAGTTCTTTCTTATCTAGAACAAAATTTGCATCTAATTTGAAATAAGAAGTTGACTGAAATTTAGCAATTTCATTTTCACGTTCAATTATAAGACGGATTACTGGCGACATTACACGTCCGCAACTTAGATGAAAATTATTAGTTTCTTTCCAAAGTAAAGGACACAAACTGTATCCTATTAATTTATCTAGGACCATACGGGCAAACTGAGTATGAACTTCATTCATATCAATTAAAGCCTTTTTACTAACTGATTCTGTAATTGCCTTTTGAGTAATTTCATTAAATATAATTCGCATCCTTTTTTCAGGTTTTACATTTAAAAGTTCAAAAACATGATGTGCTATGGCAGCTCCTTCGAAATCGCCATCACTTGCGAGCAAAACTCCACTGCAAGATTTATATAATTTTTTAATATTAGATATTACATCTTTTTTGTCTGTCATATCTATAAATTCGGGTTTATAATTATTTTGAATATCTATTGACATTTTTTTAGGATCTAATCCACGGAAATGACCCATTGATGATGTCACCAAATAAGTTTCACCTAGGTATGACTGTATTTTTTTAACTTTTGAGGGCGATTCTACGACAACGAGAGTTTTGGACATTTTAGTTTAATTTATTTTTTTGAGAATTTATGAGAGTTTATTATATATAATATATTTTTGTTTTAAGTTTTTAATTTCAATTTTAAGTTTAATAATATATTATTATTTGCGAAATATAGTTTCAACATATCTATAATATATAATTTGGGTATTTTGGGTAAAGTTAGACTATGTTTTGATAAGTATGTAAGTATTATGCATAGTTCTTATACACTTGTTAAAACATAGTCTAACTTTACCCAAAATACCCAAACTAAATAATAACATTACATATCTATAATATTAGTAGTATTATACCATCCTTTTATAAAATTATACTCTCCATTATGTCTTTCCATATAGTATCTCTTAAAAAATATATTAGTTCTTAATAATTCAAAGAATTTAACTTTACTATAATTTTCTTTTTTGTTTCTAGACATTTCTAAATATATTTCACTAATCTTAAAGAATTCATATATATCTTTCATAGTGCTATATTTAGTATTATCTTCCGTATAATTATCTTTAAACCATCCTACAACATCACAACAATTTTCTAAATAACTTTGTGTTCTAGATACTATACTAGGTGCTAATTTAATTGCGCTATTATTTGTATGATAATATATTTTATGTCTATCTGTAATAATCTTAAATAACGCAAATTTATATTTCTCTTGAAATTCTGTTGTCTTATAATATGCATCGGCTCTATAAATATATTTACTTTCATCTATTAGTGCATCATCGGTAGTAAAAGATGCTCTGAAATAAATATCTATTAGTCTTCTTATTTCAGCATCTGTTATTTTATCTTTAAAACCCGGCTTTTCATTACATTCACATATCATGGTATTATTTAACTCTTTTTGTGTATCACTTTCAAAATGACCCCTTGCTGAAAAATTACCACCACCTGTTAATTCCTTAACTGTTGAGTTTTCAAATTTCTTATTAGCAGATGGTTCTCTAAAAACTACATATCGCTTTTTATGCATATTTGCCTTTTCAGGATTACTTCCCATTTTTGAATTTTCAAATAATAAGTTATTATTACCTAACATACCATAATTACCACACATCTTTAACATCAAATCGTCTATAACTCCCTTTCCATTACCACCTCCACCATTATAAACTATAAATTTCTCAGGACATCTACCATCAATCCCTGTTGCTAAAATATCTAAAAATGTTTCTCTTTCTGCTTCAATAGGCATTATTTGTTTTAGTAATTTATTTACAAATTCTATTTCATTATCTGTTGGTTCTCTATAATCATAACCAGTAGTAATTGTTATATAGTCCTCTGGTTTATAATCGCGAAACTCACATTCTTTCATATCATAAACCTTGTTATTGAAACCAAATAACCACCATTTATCATCAAAATTAATATCCTTTCTAGAATTATATTCCTTATAAGTTTCTATTATTTCACGTTTATAACTAATAGTTTTAAGTCTATCAATTTTATTCTTATACTGTTGAAATTCACGTCCTACTGTTTCCCAATATACGTTTACTAAAATATATTTTAAGAATTCATGTAATTCATTACTTATGAAACTTCTTAATACTACATCATCTTTTTGCCAATAACTACCATTATAACAATAAAGATTATATGTATTATTTTCTACTTTATAAAAAAATTTATTACCTGCTAATAACTTTATAAAAGAACAAATATCAGTAGGAGCTAATTGTAATGTATTTTTACTGATGATATCAATGGCTTTTGGTTTGTTATCTTGCATAGCATAATAATAAATAGTTTCAACGTTGTATCCTTTTTCTCTATGTGCATCAAAAGAATTAAATTTTTTAGTAATTATTTCAATACCATCATAATTTTGACCTTTGGAACTGAAATAATTAAATAGTTCTAATCCATCTTCATCATTTGGAAATATTTTTTTAATAGCCATACCAATTGCAATCCATGTATTATAATCATCAAATCGTGTTTGTTTATAACAGTTTTCAAAGAATTGCTTATATAAATTAGATCTAAAAATAGATTCACTTAATAATTCAGGATGTATAGTATTTGTAGTTTCTATTATAGATGTAGATGGATTAGAATGATTAGATTGATTAGTAGATGGTAATGCAATTTGTAATTCATTAGTTATATTTGCATTTGCATTTGCATTTGAAATTGCACTTGAACTTGCCTTTATCTTACGTGTTCTAGTTTTAGTTGGTATTGATAATGGTGTAGTTATAGGTATACTTATCTCAATAATATTTTTAATAATATTATTAATACTAATACTAGATTCTGGTATATAATTAATTATAAAGTCTTTCATATTACCATTAATAATAATGTGTTTTGATACATCATTACTATTACCTTTGTATTGATTAGGGCATCTAAACCAATGTTCTGAATAAATACTAGTATCAACACATATAGAGACTCTACCATCTATATTGATACTCAAATCATTCTTATATTCTTTAATAAATTCTAAGTGTATTTCCTTGAGTTTTTCTGTTGTTAGATGCCATTTAGGAATAGAATAATGATATGAACCTTCCTTGGAATTATTCTTGGTATATTTGAAATCATTAACTTCAAAATGTAAATTGTAATATGTTGCTAGAAAGTTTTTCAATAAGTTTATAAATGTTTCAATAGATTTATTATAATGATCTAAATCACCAAAGAAAATATAAGTAGTTGTTGGATGAATACGAAAATGATAAGAATTATTAACAGTTGTTAATTCTTCAACAATATCATCAATATTTTCAAATTGTATAAGATTGTCATCAAAGTCAGATGATTTCATAGCATTATATTGCTTGACAGTATATATAGAAAAGGTAGTTGACATTTTTATATTTTTTGTAAAAAATAATATATTACTTTTAATTATTTATAACTATATATTACTTTGTATTATTATATAATAATATATTATTTTACGCATTTGTGAATAATATATATTATTTATTAATTATTTATTATTAATTAAAAAAATTTTAAAAATATAAATAATGTAAAAATAAAAAATAATTATGTTTTTATGTCTAAAGATTTAATTTTTTCTTCTAGTTTTGTCATTTTAATAAGTAATTGTTTTTTTGTAAGTTTATCATTTGGTAATAAATTAATATCTTTTTCTTCTTTATCTTTTTTATATTTTTCTCTATATTCTTTTAATTTTTCAGGATGCTTTTCTCTGTAAGTTCTAGCTGCTTTTAAAACATATGATTTTGTTTTAAATTGTTTTGTAGTAGGTTCAACAACATTTGTAATTGGTGTAATTTCATTTGAAGACATGATAAAGTATTTATAAATATATTATATATTATTGTTCTAAATGATATAATATTAATTAATGTTTATATAATAAAAATTAAAATAAAAAATAAAACATAAGAATAATTAAAAATTTAAATAATGTATTTTATTGAAAATGTTGTTTGTATTTATCATCATTAATAAATCCAGACCACTGTTTATAAATTTTTGGATTAGTCATACTATCTATTTGTTTTTTGTAATTATTAATTTGACCACCAATCCAACTACCTAAATATTTAATTTCATTATTTTTATTTACTTGAGATGGTCTTTTATTATTTATATCAATATATATTTTAACTTTATTGAATATAATAAACCATTTATCTTCATATGATTCAAAATATTGTTTATATTTTGTATTATTAATAAGTTTGGTCCATTTATTATAATTATTTTCATTTTGCATTATATCAGTTTTATTTTTATAATTTAATTTTTGATGACTTAACCATTTATATAATATTTTATTATTTTTATATGATGGAATTTTATTATTTATGTCAATATAGTTTGTAAGTTGTATAAACATATTTAACCATTTATCATCTCTCTTTTCTAAATATTGTTGATATTTATTATCATTAATAAAATTTGTCCAGTTATTATATATTATTTCATTTGACATTATTTCTAATTTTTTTTTATAGTTTTTTGTTTGAGTTAATAACCATTTACCTAATTTTGAAATTTCTTTATCTTCATTTTCACTACTAGGTCTTTTATTATTTTTATCAATATATATTATAACTTGTTTTAAAATATCTATCCATATTTCTTCATTTGATTGAAAATATATTTTATATTTATCATCATTAATAAAATTAGTCCATATATCATATATTATTTTATTTTTCATTATATTATTTTTATTTTTATAACTTCGTGTTTGACTTAATAACCATTGACCTAAATTTGAAATTGATTTATCTTTAGTTTCACTACTACTAGGTCTTTTATTATTTTTATCAATATATTTTTTAATTTCTTCTAATTTATTTATCCATATTTCTTCATTTGTTTGTAAATATAATTTATATTTTTCATCATTAATAAAATTAGTCCATTTATTATATATTATATTATTTTTCATTAGATATTTTTTATTATTATAATTATTAAATTGTGTTGTAATCCATCTACTTAATATTCTTATTTCAATATTTTTATTTAGTTGAGATGGTCTTTTATTATTTATATTAATATATTTTTTAACTTCTTCTAATTTATTTATCCATTTTTCTTCATAAGTTCCTACATTTGGTTGAAAATATATTTTATATTGTTCACAAGTAATAAACTCTTTAAAAATATTATATATTATTTGATTTAACATTATACAAGTTTTTTTTTTATAATTATATGTTTGTCTATCAATCCATAAACCTAAAATTTTATTTTTATTATGTTTTATATGTCTATATGGTCTCTTTCCATTCTCGTCAATATATTTCTTAACATCTTCAAATCTAATCAACCATAATTGTTCTCGATTCTTTATTTTACCCATACTATCAAAAATCATATTAAACTTCAATTCAATTTCATTATCTTCATTATCTTTAATATCTTCTTCATCATCTTCTTTTTCATCATCATCAATATTATCCTGCTTATCAACTTTACTTATTGAAATATATCCTCCCAATTTTTTCTCTTCATAAGAGTTTCTTAATCTAGAATCATTTTTTGCCATAACTTTTAAAAAGTTATTTATACTATCTTCATCTCCTTTTGAAGAAAAAGGTAATATCACATTAGCAATATTCTTTCCTTCATGTAATCGCAAACATCTTCCAATAATTTGAATAATGGTTTTACCATTACTAGGTAAATGCATAAATACGACACCTTTTGTAATAGGCGCATCAAATCCTTCCACCAATATTCTAACATTTACTAAAAATGGGATATCACCAGACTTATATTTATCAATAATTTTCTTACGAGTAATTTTACTAGTCTTACAATCTACATATTGGCTACAACCTTTTTGAATAGAATTCATTAATTTATTAATTGTATTACCTTCTTTTTGAGAATTGCAATATATAATAATATTTCTATAATTTTTAATTAAATATTCACAAACAGATTTATTTGTTGGATCCTCGCTAAATATAGGAATATGAATAGTATAATCACATAAATAACCTTTTTTAATCATTTCACGAATATCTTTATAATAATAAACAAATCCTTCTTGTTTGTCAATAGTTGCTGATAAATACACATTATTATTGTATTTAGATAATGATGCAATTTCAGCAATAAAAGTTTTACTAATATTATCATTTTCATTATCTTTTTCTTCTACTTGTTCTATTTCTTTTATTTCCTCATCATCCTCAGAATCAATTTCCTCTTCATTATCTAATTCTTCATCATCTTCATCATTTTCTAAATCATCTTCTTCATCATCATCTTCTAAATTATTATCATCACAAGAATCAATATTATCTTCTTCATTAACATATATTTCAGGTGTTTTTATATGATGTGCTTCATCTATAAATATTTTTTCAAAAGTTTCTGCATATTCTTTAACTATATCAATACTATTGTATACACAAATACATATGTTTTTCTTATCATCATATACATTTTCACCACCACCAATACATTGAATGCTCCTTGCTAATTTTGGAAACTGCTTTTTAATTTCATCCTTAATCTGTTCCATAAGTATGATATATGGGACTAATATTAGATATTTAGTCTTTTCTTTTAGTGAATTTATAATAATTAAATTTTTACCTGTTCCAGTTGGTAGTGAAATAATAACATTACTCTTAGATTCAATTATTAAGTTTTTACATTCAATTTGATAATCTCGTAATTCTTTTTTATCTTCTACAATTTCTGTATAATTCAATATCAATATAGGTGGATTACTTACTAATTTATTACAATATGTAATCATATCAGTTTTATTGTATTCTTTATCTAAAAATAATTGTTTTCTAGAATCAAAATGTTTTGATAAATTACAATCACTATTACGAGTAATAATAAGTTTTTTCCATCTTACAATAGTTTCATTAGTTTCTTCATTAAATATGTTTTGACTTGCGAAAAATGTTCCACATTCTTTCCAATTTAGGTTTGTATTTGACATTCGCAATTTACATTGAACTATTGTATCAGTTAAATTACAAGCATCAATTCCTGTATCAGTTCTAGACATCTTATTTAATTCTTTGAATTCAGGATTAATATCATCATATTCATAGAATTTCTGTTTATATTCTATCATTAATTTGATACATGAATAATATTCAAATATCTTTGCTAAATCATTATTATTTATTTGGTCAATAGTTTTACCAGAATCAATTAATGATTTATATCTATCATAAATATGTTTATTATATCGTAAAACAATTTGTTCTATTGTAAATGATTCCATTCTTGTATCTAGATACTGTTTTTATTATATATAATATATTTTAGTTTTAAGTTTTTAATTTCAATTTTAAGTTTAATAAAAAATCAAAGAATTTAATCTATATATCTATATATATATATATAAAGAATGATTTACATAAGTGGTTTATTTTCTTTAATTATTCAATTTGTAGTTGGAATTATTGATTACATAGCAATAAATATAGAAGTATTTCCAAAAGATGAAATATTAAAGGATTTATTGAAAGTTGAAATTGTTGTTCAGGTAATTGAATTTGGATTTTATATTTGGTTAATTAGCTATTTCAATAAAGTATCAAAAAATATAACTCCAGTTCGTTATATAGACTGGATGATTACGACACCCTTAATGTTGATTACATTGTCAGCCTTTTTAAATCATGATGATAAAAATCCTATTAGATTAACCGATTTTTTATCTACTAATACCAGATCAATAATAATAATAGTTCTCTTAAATGCGGGAATGTTATTCTTTGGACTAGTTTCAGAATTTGGATACTTAAACACTTATATAGCTACAGCATTAGGCTTTATACCATTCATATTAAATTTCAAATATATTAAAGATACATTCTTACAATCGTCTGATGATAAATTTAAGAATGCTTTATTTTATTGGTTTGTATTTTTCTGGTCTCTGTATGGTGTATTTGCTATTATGAATTATACAATTAAAAATACAGGATACAACATATTAGACATATTTGCTAAAAATTTCTTTGGAGTATTTTTAGCATACATTGTGTGGACAAAAGCAAAATCTAATAATAAAACTGATTTAATTGAGGATAAGCCTATTACTAATACTATAATTACTTCGATTTAAATTACCAGATGGTTAAATATGTAATAAATGAAAATAAGTTTTTGAAAAAATATTATGTAATTAATTTGAATTTAAAAACATAAATATATTATATAATAATAAATAACAAATATTTAACAAATAAAAAGTTATATATCGTTTAAAACTATATTAATATTTCTCAATAACAAGTAAAATGTTAAAACTTAAATCTTATAGTTGCCAAATCTGCAAGTCTAAACCAGACCAAGTATCTCATCATAAATCTCATTTAGAGACTGAAAGACACAAGGATAAAACAGAATTATTCCAACTTAAGCTTTCTAAACTTAGTAAAGAACAAATATTAGAAAAATATAATAGTTTTGATATTAATATTATTGTTGACGCATTAGTTAATACAGTTTATGAATATAAAGATAATACAAGCAAAACTGGTAAAACTGAAAGTAAAAAATTGAATAGTGAAACTGTAGAACAAGAGAATAATAATAATAATACTAATAATAATACTAATACTAATAATAATACTAATACTACTACTATTAAATTATCAACTGAAGAAATGGAGGCTCAAAATACTACTGATACTATTACTAATAAGGAAGCATTAAAAGATAAGATTCATGAATTGCATAATTATTTAAGAAATAATGGTGCTGGATACGGTATGAATGCCCTTAAAGTATTTAATATATTATATGGTTTAAAAAAGATTGAAGAAAATGATTTATTTGAAAAAGCCAATCTAAAAGTTCCTGATGCTAAATTTTCATATTTACTAGAATTAGCAAATAAAAATACATCACAATCAAATGAACAACTTCAAAAACAAATTGATGAGGATGTTCTAGATGCTATTCTTAATAGTAATATTAAAGATTTATTATTTTATGAAATACCTAAGAAAATGAATGGTAATGTATTTGCACATTTAATTAAAGAAATTGATAATATTACTAAGATTGAAGAAAAATCTAATGTATTGTTATCTGGTAAAATTTATGAATATTTTATTGGTCGTGATGAAACAGCGATTAGTGAATTAGGAGCATATTTTACAGATAGACATATTGTTAATTATATATATAATAAACTAAAACCAACTATTAATGATGATGGAACAATTGGAACTATGATTGATATGTTTGGTGGTTCTGGTGGTTTTACAACAGGATATATTAATTATCTTATTACTACTTATAATGATATTAAATCTATACCAATTGAAAAACATATTAAATGGGAAACTGAATTGAAAAAGATATTTCATTTTGATATGAATGAAGATGTTATTAAATCTGCTGGTTTAGAATTCTTTTGTCTTACTGGAACTCTTCCAGATATGAAACATAATTTATGTTATTCTAATTCATTTATAGATAATTTTTGTAATAGAAAATTTAAATATCCTATTACTAATCCACCCTATGGTGGTGATAAAAACAAAGAAACAGATACACAAGTTAAACGTAATAAGATTAAAGAATATATTAAAAAAAAATTAGTTTCTACAACAGATGAAACAATAGATGAGACAAAAAAAGGAAAATTTCTAGTCCAATTAAAAGAAATTGATAAAGTCGAAAAAGCTGAAAAAAAGGAAAGTGAAAAAACGAAAGTTTCCGTTGATATGTCTAGTGCTAGAATTCAAAAATTTGCCAAGAAATATTCTCTTAAAGGAAATGACAAAGAAAGCGTATCACTTATGCTTATCATGGATATTGTAGATTTAGGAGGAACAGCAATTGGTGTTTTAAAAGAAGGTGTATTTTTCAATAAATCATATAAAGATTTACGTAAATGTTTAGTTGAAAATTTCAATGTTCGCGAAATCATTAGTGTTCCCCAAGACCAATTTGAAAACACATCAACTAAAACATCTATTGTTATATTTGATAATTTAGAAAATATTACAACTACCGAAGTTAAATTTTATGATTTAGTTGTTGAAAGATATACTGAAGACAAATTTATTGAAGGTAAAAATGATTTTATCTATTTATCTGAGAATAAAGATGATATTAAAGGTATTAGTGATAAATTAATTAGTAGTGCTACACGTGATGAAATATTAACGAATCCTATTGTTTCATTAAATGGTAAAGATTATAATAAGAAAGTTATTATTTGTGGCGAAGGCTATGAATTAGTTAAATTGGGTGATATTTGTGAAAGTCAAAATGGATATGCTTTCAAAACAACAGAATATAAAGAAGAAGGTATACCATTAGTTACTATTACACATATTAAAGATGAAAAAATATTATTACATCATAATCATTATATTAATGAACATGATAAATATAAAAAATTTATTATAAAAAATAATGATATAATTATTTCATTAACAGGTAAAAAACCTAAATTATGTTCTATTGCTTTACATAATAATGAAAATATATTATATTTAAATCAACGTTGTGGTTTATTTAGAAATTTTAAAAAAATTAATAATTATTATTTTATGGCAATATTTAATGGATTTATGATGAATTATATAAATCAAACTATTGGTAATGGTTCAAATCAAGAAAATGTTGCTTTAACTGACATATTAAAAATACAAATTCCAATTCCAAAATCCCCAGCAAAAATTGCCGAATGGGTAGAAAAGATTTCTAAACCATATGATGAAAAGAATACTAAACAAGCAAAAATTCAAGAATTAGAAAAACTTATTCAATTAACTATTAAAAATATTACTGATAATGAAGAATGTGAGGAGGTAGAATTAGGGTGTTTATTTGATATAAAATATGGTGATAAAAATAAAGAATATATTACAAATGATAATATATATCCTTTAGTTGGTGGTGGTTCAAAAATATCAAATTTAAAATTAAATAATAAATGGAATGTTCTAAAAAATACTATTATTATTGCACGTTCAGGTTCTGCTGGTAATGTTAGTATATTTAATACTAATATATATTTAGGTTCATTTGCTTTCTCATTAAATAATAAAAATGTAAATATATTAATTAAATATTATTATTATTTACTAAAAATATTACAAAATAATATAATAAAATTAGCAGAGGGTTCAGTTCAAAAAAATTTAAATAGAGACAAATTAAACAAATTTAAAATTAAAATACCAAAAAACAAAAAACTTATTGAAGATATGGAACCTTTATTTAAAGAACTAGAAACATTACAAAATGATGTTAAAAAGGCTGAAGAATTATATAAACAATTGATACAGGAACTTTCACAAGAAGCTATACCAAATCAACCTGTAAATAATATAGTAATTGAAAACTCAATATCATCTACATTAGATAATGATAATGAAAATGATAATGAAAATGAAACAAATACTGATTCATTAACCGAGTCATTATCTGATACAGAACCTGTTGTAGAAGTTAAAACTAAATCCAAAATAGTTAAAAAAATATCTATTAAAAAAAAGAATACTAAAACAACATTAAATGATGTTATAAATCAAGATAATGATGATGAAGAGTAAATATAAATATAAATTTCATAAATATTTATAAATATTTAATTTCTACGATTTCTATTTTTTATTAAACTTAATTCATTACGAATATTAGTATAACCTATATAAATTTCTTCTGGCATTGATGGTAATTCTTTATTTTTTTTACATTTTTCAAAATAATTTTCAATTGATGTAATATTAAGTAATTTACAAAATTCAATCCATTCTAATTTTAATTGTATAAATATACTAGTATCAATACCTAAGAAATCATACCAGTTAGTCCATACTCCATTTTTAGTAAAATAATCTTTTGGTTCTTCAATATATTCTTTATGTTCATGTTTTCTATTTATATAAGTATTATTATCATCAAATGATGTAAAATTCATTTCCTTATTTAAAATTTTAATATAATCATATTCATCTTGTTCTTCACTTTGTGTAGATAATAATGATTTACTATATTTTAATCTTAGCTTTAACTTTAATAATTCATCATGGTTTTCTTCTAAATTTATTAAAATATTAGAAGTAGACGGAGGATTAGATTGAATAGAAGAACTAGATGAAATAGAAGAAATAGATTGAATAGAAGAAATAGATTGAATAGGATTAGTTGTATTTAGATTACCAAATATTATTTTATATTCTATCTTTTCATCTACATTTCGCATTTTATATATTATATCACGACAATGAGAAAATGAATTATTTGAAATCCCACAGTTATCAGTATCTAGATATGGTATCAATAAATATGCTATTTTATATGGGTTTTCTTTATCAAGTCTATTTGGTCTCAAACCACACTGAACCATTCTAATAGGTGATACCATATTTTCAGCATATGTAATACCATTTAATTTTGGTAGGTCAAAACCTTCACCAAATATATAAACACATGGTATAATACCATATTTAGATTTACGAAACTTTTCTATTTCTGTTTCTAGATTTGTATTTGTTTTACTATGTAATTCTTTATTATAGAATTGTGTTTTATCTATATTTAATTTATTAGTATCTAGAATAATATCTATATATTGTTTTACAATTAATGCATTTTTAATAGAATTAGTATATATCAAAACGTGTGTTAAATCATCATATTTTTCTATTGATTTTAAAGTCATGAATGCTGAAAAGAATAAATCTTTATTAGAAATAGATATTTTCAAATTTTTAATAATTGTATTTACTTCTAGCAATGTATTTTTAATAACTAGCAATTTATAATCAGTAATTTTATTATTTTCAATAGCCCAACCAATAGTTTTTAAATCAATACATTCGCCAAATAGTGTTTTATCATCCATAGAATAAATATTATAAGAACCAGAACTAGAATTATTATTGTTTTTAGTATTTTTACGATTACTTATTAGTTTTTCAGTAGCAGTCATAAACAATGTTTTACTAGAACTTATATTATGAAATTGTTTATACATTTTTACAGTTTCTTTCTTTGTTTCTGTTGTTTCTGTTGTTTCTGTTGTTTCTGTTGATTCTGTCGTGTCGGTTGATTCTGTTGATTCTGTTTCAATATCAAATACTTCTAGTATACCTACTAAATGATGGGCTTCATCTCCAACTTTAAAATCAAAGTTATAATTTATATTTTCATATGTTAATAAATGACATGATGCATATGTAGTAATTATAAATCTACATTCTAGTGTATTATTATTATTTAAAAATTTTTTAATAACATCTATTTTTGTTGTTGAGTTATAATTTGTACCTCCTACACATAAAATATTATTTTTATTAGGAAAAAGTCTTAAAATTTCTGTAATCATTTGTTTTTGTAAATAATTACTAGGAACACCAATTACAACTGTTTTAAAACTCATTGTCTTAATTATAAATAAACATAAAAGAGCTTTTCCTAATCCACAACCCCATATTATTTTACCAATATTAGTTTTAATATAATAATCTTTAATTCTATCTAGAACTTCTTTTTGGTGTGTATTAGGTTGTAATGTATTAGGTTGTAATGTATTAGTATTTTTTATTTGTTCCAATTCAATTTGTTTGTTAGATTTCCATTTATAAATTGCTTTTACAAATAAGTTTTTGTATTTTCTAATAATTTCATTTAATCTATACTCTTTTAATAAATTATTAATTTCATCAATAGATAATACTTTATATTCTAGATTAGTTTTCATCATATATTCAACAATAATATCTAAAATATCAAAATTATAAAATTCAGTTCCACCATTTATATATATATAATAACCTAAACTTTTGAAATAATTTTGGAGTAGTTTTTCTAAAAATGCCATTTTATTATAATCAATTTCAATAACTAAACTAAATACACCACGAACTATTTCACCAGAAGTATATGTTGCATCGCGATTTGAAATACAACCACTAATACCAAGCTTTCCTGCATGATAAATATTATATGATTCATGTTTTCTAAAATATAGATAACCTTTATTAGATTTATTCATTTGTAATTATGTATACATTTAATTTATTAATTTAATATTATAATTAGTTATTAATTAGTTATTAATTAGTTAATAATTAGTTATTATATTCAATTTTTAAATGTATAAAGAATTATATATAATTACAAATAAAAATTAAAAATTAAAAAATAAAAAATTAAAAATACAATAACTCACAATCACCCACAAAATTATTTTTCATATGAAGGAGGTTTTTCATCATCAACAGCAAAATTCATAGTTTCTATAGCTCCCATAGATTCCAAAGAACTACTACTACTACTACTACTATTACCATCCCATTTTCCTGTATCAATTAAAACATCATCATCAATTTGCAAATATTCTATAATAGATTTAAGACCTTTATCAATGCATTTTAAATTAGGACAACCTAAAATAATTAATCGATTAATACCTTGGGGATATTTAACTATTTTAAATACATCACATTTCACTAATATAACAGAGGCAATATCTGTATACGTAATATCACAAATTTCACCATTATCATTTATAATTTTTTTAGTTTTACAAGGTAAATAATCGCACAAATTTAGTTCCTTATGCTTATTATTATCAAGTGTTAATTGCAATTTTGTAATATTTAAATATGATTGTCCATCAGCATGAATTTTTGCTATCATAGCTTCTTTTTTGCTATTTTCTTCGGTAATACGTTTTTCTTCTTCTTTTAATGCCTTTTCTCTTTCAATAAGTTCTTCTTTCATGCTTTTTTCTTCTGCAATACGGTTTAATTCATCTTGCTTTTGTTTAGCAATAAGGTCTAATTCATCTTGCTTTTGTTTAGCAATACGGTCTAGTTCATCTTGTTTTTGTTTAGCAATAAGTTCTTCTTTCTTGCGCTTTTCTTCTGCGATACGGTCTAGTTCATCTTGCTTTTCTTGTTCTTTTCTTTCAAAATGTTCTGTTATATCTTTGAGATTAATTTTTCGCAATTCAATAGAACTTATATTATGATTAGGTTCAAATATTTTACTATATTTTTTATTTTGTTCATCAAGACCATTTATTTGACTACGATATGCTAAATAACTATTTCCTCTATCATGATACATACCCAATATATTATTATTACATCCATCACGTTTAGGTTTAAGTTTTTCTAAATATTCTCTTTCAATAATAGTAGGAAATTCTATTCTTTTTGTATGTACATTTATTGTATTTACATTATTTATTATTTTACAAAATAATTGATCACCTAATGAGTATAATAAAGATTTTGGTAATATAAATGATTTTTTAATATATTCTAATTCTTCAAATATATGTTTTAAATGTCTATCATTATATAATCTAAATCCAAAAGGATAAGAAAATAGTTCTTCTTTTGTAAAATCATTAACATTACGATTTGATTCATAACCTTGACCCCAAGTATTACTCCAACTATAACTATATATATCACCATGAATATTAATATATTTAACAATTCCATAATATTCAGTTCTTGAGGAATATTGTTCAGTAGTAGTTTTAAAAGTTAAAGTTTTATTGAATCCAATAATTTTAAATTTTTTCAAATTTTCTTTAGACCCTCCACCATCTCTAATAATTTTTTCTTGTATAATTTCTAATTCTTCATCAGTATATATAGTATCGCTTGATTTTATCTTATCTATTTCATCTTGCTTTTCCTTAATTATTAAATCTTTCTTTTTTAATTCATAAGTTAGTCTAGATAACTCTTTATTCAATTCTAACATTTTTACTTGTATTTCATAAGTCATTTTTAAATATTAGATATGAAAATATTGTGTATTATAATTAGTAAAATATAATTTATATATATAATTCAATTTTATATATCTAGATACATAACTAATATAAACTTATTTTGTTCTTATACTAGTAGAAACTGGTTTAGGAAACACAAAAATAGGTTTATCTTCTGATTTAACACTTGATATAACAAAATTATCAACTTCTCTACACATTTCTAAACAAATGTCTTTATCGATAGGTTTACTTTCTTTACGATATTGTTCTAGTAAAATCATGAACCTTCCAGTATCAAACACAATATCAATCTCAGAATCACCGCTTACTAAATTTATTATTTTTTTAATATCAGTATATATATCTTCATAATCAGTAATTTTATCTTTTTTAATAATTGACATATCATAATCCATAATTATAGGTATTAAACCAAATACTTCTAATTCACCAAATCCATCATAATATATTGATTTTCTTTTAGTATTTTGCATTAATATATTATGTGTATGTAAATCTCTATGTACAAAACCTGTTTTATGGCGTGCATAACATAAACTCATTATAATGTGCTTTATTACATTATTCAATATATAATTATTAGATTTATTCCATTTATATTCTCCAATTTCTTTTAATTTAATATGAGGCATAACTAAAATATGAATTTGTTCTCCTTCTTTTTTACATAAATCTTTTCTCATAGCATTAATAGCTATTGTATTTTTTTTTTCTGTGTTTGTTATTTTTTTTAATTTGTAAAAATCATCTAAACAAGTAAATATACAATAAAATCCTAAAAATGTAGGTAATCTAAGTTCATTATCTAATATATTACCAATTTCATATTCTTTTCTTAATTTATCAGAACCTATTTTTACTACTATAGATTTTTTTTTTTCTAATAAACCAGTAAATAAAGTATAATCAGTAGAATCTTTCGATATTTGCGAATCTAGTGTTAACCAATCTTTAGTTTCTGGATTTAAAGGATCTATTCTAGATTGACAATCTAAAATATATTTGAATGAATCCTCATTATTATTTGGTGAAAATCTATGTCTATTTAATGATGTAGCATTTATTAGATGTTGTAATTCCATAATATTTAAATTAATTTTGTTTTAATTTTGTTTTAATTTTGTTATAAATATTTATACATTAGATATTATAAATATTATTTATATAGTTTATTTAGATTTTATAACGAATTATTAATTATAATAATACAATTTTATAAATAAATATATATCTGTATCTAGATACATAACTAATAATTAATAATTAATTGTAAAATCTAAATAAACTATATAAATTATATAAATAATCTAAGTAATAAAAAATGTCAAACTCACATCCATATTTAAAAGCATATTTAAAAACAAATTGTAAGTTTGATAGAATATTAAAACATTATAGAAATATACAAAATCAAAATAATAATATAAATAATCACATTAATTATAACAATCAAAATGCAGGTGGCGGAAAATTAATCACAGAAATAGATAATTTTATATTTGAAGAAAATTATGATGATGAAGATGAAAGAATATCAATATTTATTGGTAAAAAATATGAATGTGTAATAGCATTTATTGATAAACAAACACCTAATTTAGTATGGCTAGAATATTTTAGCTATAATCAAAATTGTAATATAAATAAGAATTTAATACATGGCGAAGGAACATTTAATATGATGTCATCATTCATTAAATATATTAAACAAAAGCATCCACATATAAAAATGATTAAACTATCTGATAAATCTGAATTTACATGTTCTAATATTAGAATAAGTCTTTATAAATTATATATGTTAAAATATGGTAAATCATTTTATGAACAGAAATTTGGATTTATAATAGATGATACTAATCATCCAGAAATAATATCTATACACAATAAAAATATTCAAAATTCAAAAACTATTAAAATAGATAAAGAATTTATTACAGAAGAATTAAATAAACTATTACAAATAAAAGACACATTATATAAACCTTACCTAACACCAGAATTAATTGATGAATTTACTAGTAATTTAGAAAATAATGAATTAGTAAGAGAATTTATATTAAGATTTAAAATTCCTAATTTACAGTGTGCTATATTTGAAGATTTTTTAAATATTATTTTTGGTAATTATAATCTAGACAGAACAATTATAGAACAAGGTGCAGTATATATTAAGTATATAGACGTAGATAAAGATAAACAAAAGAGTAAAAAACTTACAAAGAAAAAAATTACTAGTTCTAGTTCTAATTTAATTCGTAAATTATCGTTAAAATCTAAATAAATAAATAATATAAAAATATTACAAAAAAACTAATTAAAAAATGTCAACACCCACATCACCTAATCCTACAACAACCACAACAACACCTACAATAACACCAACTACAACACCAACCACAACAACCCTAAATATTGACGATATTGAGGATGAAATCAAATGTTATATAGATAAAATGAATAAAGATGTGGGGTTCTTTTGGTGGAAGCGTTATATATATTCCGCCTTTTGGCAAAACATTTCAACACCAATAAATCTTAGTATTGTTATTCTAACTGCGTTTACTACTGGGCAATCCGCCACATCTAACCTAATTTCTGCCAATACATCAACAATTTTGGGTGTTGTGACTCTGTTTCTCTCTATTTTCAATAGTTTTTTCAAACCTTACGAACAATTAAGTACAAACCAGAAACATTTACATGATTGGGCTGGATTAGGTGAAGAACTTGATGAAATATTTTATGACAAGGTTTATACAATTGATGAAAAACTGTTTAGATTAAAGAAAATAGAAAAATTATTTAAGAAAGTGTCAAATCTAAAACGCACCGATGAAAACAATTTTTTTATTGATTTATTATATTTAATTATTAGAAAGACTTGTATTGGGGGAAATATTAGGTGGAATCATATTACAGATAAAAAAGAAGTAATATGCAATAATAATAAAGCACAAAGATTAACTATGTCATCTAGTGTTAAGATGGATAAGAATATGGATAAGAATATGGATAAGAATATGGATAAGAACAATAATATGCATATGAGTAGTCTTTTGTCTATAAATAATGTAAATAATCAAACACACATAACTATTATTGAAGATGAAGTGTAAATTTAATTTTATCTAGTTATGTATCTAGATACAAATTAAAACACGCAACTTTCTAAATACTATGAAAATAAAAAATATGTATATTTTTCTTATAAACTAAACTTTTTAATTACTTAGAGCAAGAGCACAAAATAGACCTAGAACAAAATTCATAGCATGCCAAAAAAATAGCTTGCAATTTTTTACTTTAATATCTGGTATGTCTTTGTAAGTGTCATAATTTTCATATAAAATACAGCCTGTCCATACACAAAGAATTATAAACCATATGAATAATTTTGAATATAAACCTGTAATATGTTTTTGGATTATAAATAATACAAAACCAATAGATGCAAATAATGTAAATGAACCGCAACAATATGATGAAGTACCTATTGAACTACTATCAGTTAAAATATTATCACATATTGCTGATGAAAATGAGCTTTCAAAACTACAAAACATTAACAATATTATTAAAAATAATATTACTGTAATATGACCTATATTCATTTCAATTAAAGCTAAACATATATATGTTATTATTAAAATTATAACATGAGATAAACCATTCATTGTAAATCCATTAATACCTACAAGCTCATAAAAATAAAGAATTATATTATTAAAACTATTACCTGGTGAGACGGAATTTTTAATTTTATCTTGTAAATATGTATTAATATTATATTGAACTATACCTATATTATTATTATTATATTGAACGCTATTAAGTATTACTACTGTGATAAAAAGTATTATAGATAAAAAAGGTATTTTAGTTTTTATTACAAATGCATTTAGAATAAAATGGATTATTTTATTTATCCATCCATATTGATAAGAATATATATGAGGATATTTGCTATAATTATAAGCTGTTGAATACATTGTATTTTTATTATTTGTATTATATCTACTTCTAGAAATACTTCTAGAACTACTTCTTGATATAGATGACATATTGTGTATATAATTAGATTAGTATATAATTAGATTAGTATATTAGTATATAATTAGAAAATAAAAAAACCTAAAAATTGGAATGGTATAATTGTAAAATAAATTATAATTCATAATTTATATTTTTCAATATCTATATAATATTTTTATACATTTTACATTTTACATTTTATATTTATAAATACAAAATCTATATTTTACCAAGAAATCATATATCTACAACAAGGTTTATTAATTTGAATAATATTACTATCTGGAAAGTTGTCATTTATTTTTTTTAATAAAATATTTGTGTAAGTTTCATATTTCATTATAAAATTAAAATTATGTTGACTAAATTCAATTTCATTATGTTTTATAACACCCATAGTATTTGGTATTTGAAATGAATTTTCTTTTATATTTAAAACACATTCGCCATTAAGAAGATTTTGATATTTACATCTTAATTCAAATTGTGATTCATTTTTTTTATTTAGTGCATCTTGAAAAATTTGATAAGAAATTTGATTGAATTCTTGTATTATAAATTGAGATACCCTTTTATCTTTAATTATTTTATGGATACTTCTTAACTCTTTTTTATATATTGGAAATCCATATGATTCATTTTTAGGTATATTTTTAGGTATATTTTTAGGTATATTTTTAGGTATATTTTTAGGTATATATAATCCATATGAAAATACACATTCTAATAATATTAATAATAAAATTATATACAACTTCATTTTATATTTAATTATATTTCTAATTATATTTCTAATTATATTTCTAATTATATTTCTAGTTAACATCATTAATAAATTCAATTTTTAAAATATATCATCTAGATACATAATTGTAATTAAAAATTAGAATTTAAAAGTAAAGTAAAATCTAATTATAATCATAATAATTATAATAAAATGGATAACGAAAATGCATCTGATACAGACTCAGAAAATGATGATTCTACTCAAACATTAATTAGTATTATGAAGGAGAAAGAACAATTTATTCAATATATTAATGAACTTGAAAATATTGGTTGTGTTTATGATATAGAAGATATGGGTAATGAATCATCAGAACAAGAATATATTATGTATATAGAAGACCATTGCAAAGAGCTAAGAGAACTAATAAATAAATTATATCATACAAAGTTATATATAAAAAAAAATGTTAAAAATGTAAATAATGATAATAATAATGATAATTATATAGAATTTTATCGGGATAAATTGGAGGCTGATATGGCAAAAAATATGAAAAAATAAAACATAAATAAAATAAAACATAAATAAAATAAAAAAAAAAATATATATAGATTCACAATTTACAAATCATAATTTATATTCTTCACCAATACAATGTTTTATTAGAGAACTTAGATTTACCAAACCAAGAAAGCATTTATGTTTTGTGGATTTTTCAATCATATTTTTAGAAATTTTTGCAATACCGAATGTTTCATTACTAGTAAACCATTCTAAATTTTTTTTTGAAAATTTATTATTATAACGTTCAAAATTTTGTATTATTGATTTAATTTGTATATCATTTGCATTAATATTATATCGATTCTTTAATAATTCAAGTCTTTTTTGAATACATTCATTTATTATGCTTTGTTTTATTGATGGTTTTTGAACAGTTGATTGTGTATCTTTAATAAGTGTAAAATTGCTAATACTACTATTAAATTTACTATTAAGTTCATTTATAATTAAACTTGCAATATCCATTATATTGAAATCAACATCGAATGGTTTTAAAATATTAAATTTACGGAATAGTTTTTTGCTTTCTGGACTTTCTGGATAATCACTATTATAGATACATATTCTAATATCAATATTAAAATTGTTATTATTTTTAAATATATTTCTTAATGCAATTCTGCGATGATGACCATCAAATAATTCAATCAATGTTGATTTATCTTTAGTTTCATGTTCTTTATATTCAACTAGTGAAAACTCAGCTCCCAGTAAGGGACTATCTTCGGTAAGAAGTTCAGTTTCTATATTTTTACAATGTTCTAATTTAATTGGTAAATTTAAACCATAAGTTTTTATATTTTTACAGAACCTTTTCACATTTTCACCACCTTTTATATGGTATGTCGTAAATCTAGAATCGCTATATGTAGGTAAACCTAAAAGTTTCTGTTTATATGATGTAAATTCTGGTGTCTCTGTTGTAAAAGTTTTTGATGCGTTGATAGATTCTGGGTCATGTGTATCATCAGTTTCATCACGATCTTCAAATTCATAGAATTCATTATCATTATTATCATTATCACGATCACTACCAATATCACTATTTTCTAATTCTAAAGACATTTTTACGATTGAGTTAAACTATTTATTTTATAATTATTAAAAAAAATATTAAATAAAATTCAATTTTATATATAACAATTTATAAAAAATTAAAAATAATCAAATTCCATGTATCTCAAAATTTACTTATCTAAAACACCAAATATTTTATCATGTTCATATTTTATAATTTTTTGACATATTAATTTTGCAGGATGATATCTTGCGTTTTTATAATATTTTTGTATTTTTAAAAATTTTTCTATTTTTTCTAGATACAAAAGTATATCTTTATTTTTTTCAAATGTGTCTGTTTCAAAAGGAGGACTAATTGACATTGTGTTATTTGAAAAATAATACCAATATTCTATTGGTAATAATTCAAAATTATCAGCAGTATAATAAATTGGTTTACTTGGCAAAATATAACGCGGGACTAGATATTTTACAACTGATATATTTTCATGTAAAATGTCGTGATGGTCTCTTATATGATATGACAAATCACGTAGCCGTTCTCCAGATATTGCTAAACAAAGCAATTCTTTTTCTAAACCTTGTTCTATAAATAATTCAATAAGACAAGTATGTTTTCTTAATTTATTATTTATTATTTCATTACGCGACCAATATAGTTCATGGTTTAATAATATATAAGTAATAAACAATACTTCTGGTGTTATTTCACCATTTTTTTTCATTTCTTTAATAGTGGATGAGAATTCATATTCATATTTATATTTACAATTATAATCATATTCACAATCATATTCACAATTATATTCATAATTATAATTATATTCTTCATTTAATAATGCATTAATTAATTTTTTACAATTTATTAATAAAACTCCTCCAATAATAATTGTATTTTTTATATGATATACATCAAATTTCATTTTATTTATTATATTATCATCAAAATTACGAGTCATAAATTCAACAATTTCAAGAATATCTAATGTATTTAGTAGTTCCATGATTTGATTTTTTATATTTATTGTGATAGTATTACGATGTTATTATGATGTATTATTTTACATTTAATTTTCAATTTTTAAATTTTATAATTATTTCTATTCATTTACACACGTTTCTAGAATTAAATATTTTAAAATTTACCTCCTCTAATTGCAAATCCAATCCAAAATAATATAGGAAATATTAACATTATTCCAATAAATATTAATGGTAAATATCTCCAATAATATAAAAACTTATTTAAATTTGGTTGATTATCAACAGCACATACACATTTTGTAGTATTAAGTTCATTTATATAATTGTATAATATTATATAATTTAATATATAAAATGCAAATATATAATATCTTATTTTTGCATATATTGAATAATATTTACTAAATATATCTGGAACAATATAATTTAAATATAAAATAATTAGTTCCCATATTATTATAAAAATTGATGATATTTTTAGAAAATAAAACCTCCAATCAATAATACAATCGCATTTTACATCTTCAATGTTATAAAGATAAAATACAATTAATGCATTTGTAATAATAATAATTATATCTACATAAATATTTGTAAACCTTGTTTTTCCTATTGACATTTTATAATTATTATTATTTATTTTATTTTTATTTATTATAGTTTATATATATATATTTATTTTTTTAATATATTTATTAATATTAATAAATAAAAATTTTAATTTTTTAATTTTTTAATATATTAATAATTAATAATTAATAATTAAAATGCCAAGAAAGAGTTTCAAACGCAAGAATAAAAAAACAAAGACTAAGAAAACGCATAAACGTAATAACAAAAGTATTTCTCGTAATAGAAAAACGCTTTCAAATGTTAGGAAGATGAAGGGTGGAGGACAAATAATGCACAGTATAAAGGGTCATATTGATATAGTCTCTTGTGTAGCTTTTAGTAGCGATGGTAATTATATAGCATCGGGTTCACATGACAGCACAATAAAAATATGGGATACAAAAACAGGAAAATATATTAAAACATTAGATTTGATTTTTTTAAAAAGTAAATACAGGTTAAAAGTAAGTAGTGTAGTATTTAGCAATGATGGTAAGTATATAGTGTCCGGTTCTTATGATGGAACTGTAAAAATCTGGTCAATTGAAACTGGAAAATTAGAGAAAATGTTATATGATAACACAAATATTTTAAAATTTAAAGAAGATGGCACATATGACTTTGGGAATTTTAACTTTGATGGAAGCATTATTAGAACTGTGGCTATTAGTAAAGATGGACAATATATTGTGTCTGGTGGTGATAGTCAAATATTAGATATGTGGTCAACCGAAACAGGAGATTGTATTACAAAAATGACTGGACATTATGGAATGGTCAATAGTGTAGCCTTTAGTAATGATAGTAAATTTATTGTATCTGGTGCAAGTACTAGTGCATCATCACGACCTAATAATGGAGGAATTAGAAATACTATAATAATTTGGTCAGTCCCTGAAGGAAAACAAGTTTTAACATTACCTAATGAATCTAGTGTCAATAGCGTTGCATATAGTAGCGATGACAAATATATAGTGAGTGGGGATAACAGGGGTAATGTACACATATGGGAGATTGAATTCAAAATAATTATACGTATATTACAACACAACAACACACAAGAAAGTGTCAATAGTATTGCAGTAAGCGAAAACTATATAGTATCAGGGTCAAGTGATAAAACAGTAAAAATATGGTCAACTAAAACTTGGGAATTAATTGAAACAATTAATAATAAGAAAGCAAGAAGTGTAGCAATTAGTAATAATGAAGAATATATAGTTTATTCGAAAGAAATAGTTTATAAAACTCACCCAGGTAATCCACAATATGAGGATATAATTATTTATAGTATAAATCAACCGTTACCACAAGCAAATACAGGGATAGTGCAAGCAGGACAAGCAGGACTAGCAGGAAAAGAACCACAAGAGTTAACAACTTAAAGTTAAAAATAATTATAAAATATAAATTTATCTAATTCTTGTATCTAGAAACAAATATCTTTTATAAAAGTAAACAATATATAGTAAATAGTAAATATATATAGTAATAATAAAAAATGAATAAAAATAATACAAAAATATCCAAAGATAAAAAGAGACAGCTTTTATCAAAGAAAGAGAATGCATTATTTAATAAATTAGAATTGTGTAAGGAAACAAAATGTGGGTCTTTGAGAAATAAAGCAGATAAAGTAAAAAAACAGTTTAAAAAAGTAATAGATAAAATATGCCCTCCTGCAAAAACATTATTAAGTAATGATAAACATTATAAATGTGCAAATGAAATATATGAAAAATCTATTTATAAAAAATTATTTGATGAATATATTGATTGCATTAATACTAATTGTAAAAATGTAAAGCAAAAAAAGAAAAAAACAACAAAAAAAATAATTGCATATGATATGTCAAAACTTAAAAACCATTTTTCAAAGAAAAATAAATCAAATAAAACATATCAAAAATTGAAATAGTATCAAAAATTGAATTAATATTTACTTTACAATTATAATTATAACTAAACTTATAATTCAATAATCTTATAATTCAATAATTCATCAAACTTATAAGTTAATAAACTAAAAATGGATAATTTAGAAATAGATGATGAACAAATAGATGATGAACAAATAGATGATGAACAAATAGAAGAAGAAGAAAATGAATATAAAAAAATAAAACTTGTACATGATAATCATGAAAAGTTTCCTCATAATTGTCAAGCAGGAATACTTAATGGTGAAAATGGAACTGATTGTAATGGTCCAATTTTAGGACACAAATTTGTTTGTCGCTATCGACCAAATATAAGAGATAGTTGCGATCATTATCAAAATATAAATTTCTGCGTCCACCATTACAATCTTATACTTGGTTTACCCTCAAATAAAGGAGTTAAACCTGAACCATACTATGAATGGCGTGTAAGTGAAGCAATATATGAATTAATTAAAGACATTTGTCTTGAATATAAGTAAAATTGTATGTTTATATTTTATGCTTTAATTTGTTTTTGTTTTGTTTTATTTTTCTTTATACTTTGTTTCAATGTTTTTGATTTTTTCTTATCATATCCTTTTACATATTTTTCATCATAAATAGTATATGTATCATATTTAAAATTATTATTTTCTTTATAAAGGGAGGGAGCTCGAGGGAACCGTAGGTTCATTCGTTATAAAGTGTTTTGCATAACCAAAAGTTTTCATAGCTTGAACGTGAATTATACCTAAATTATAAGTAATATTTGCAACTGATATAATACGTTTTGCTGCATTGTATACCTCAATTGCTTTTTCTGGTAAAACTATTATGGATATGTTAACACTATAATTTCTTTCTATTAAATTTGTATTATTTACTGTATTTTCTGTATTTTCTTTTTGCATCCATGTACCATAACATTTTTGATAAGTCAATCCACCTGTTATTTTTGTTAATTCTTGTGTAATTTCATAAACTGCTGTATCAAAGCTTTCTTTTCTGCAATCTGCGTCTATATATAATTCATCTTTTTTTAGTATTGGTATACCTATGCAAAAATTCCATATTACTCTTTCATTTGAATCATTGTCTAGATTCATATTAGAGTCTAGATTCATATTAGAGTCTAGATTCATATTCATATTTATTATTATATCTAATAAATATAAATATAATAAATATAAATATAAATAAATATAGGATATATATAAAGTCAAACTTAAAATGTGTTTTTCTACAAATGCATCAATAGCAGCATTTGTATTTGGAACATTCTTCAATATTAAAGTGTTTCTAGATGCAAATAATAATCCAAATGAAAATAATATAAATTATAAAATGATAGCAGGTATGTATCAAATTGCATTAATTATGCAAATATTTGATTATATTGTATAGAATGATAAAGAATGTAAAAGTAGTGGTAAATTGGCTACAAAAGGTGCATTTGTTGTTTCAGTATTACAACCAGCTTTTATAATAATTTTATTTTTATTGTTTACACAAGAAACTGATATGAAAAAAAAGTTAAGTTCATGTGTATTATTAATTGCATATCTAGGAATTATTATATATATGTTTTATTTTAATCCAAATAATATAAATGCCATCGATTGCATGTATATAAAAGATAAATGTAGTGAAATGTATTATAAATGGACTGATAATTTACATCCTTATGGAAAACTAGCTCATATTGTATCTATAAGCGCATCTATGGGATTATTATTGAAATCTAAACTGTTTGCAGGAATACATATATTATTTTTTGTTGGTTCATATTTATTAAGCCGAACATTTTATACGTGTGGTATGCCATCAGTTTGGTGTTTATATGCTTGTGGTGGTCCATTATTAAATTATATATTGATGAAAAGCCGTTTTTGCTAAAACGGCACTAAAAGCAGGATTTAGAAAACAGGATTTAGAAAGCAGGATTTAGGAAATCCCGCGCGCAAAATTAATAAAATATAAATATAACTAATAATTACAATAACAATCATAAATATAACTAATAATTAATCAAGAATGGAATCACACATGGAATCACCAATAGAACCAATTTTATATATGTATCCAAATCGTTATAATTGGAGGAGACATAGAACATTTTTCAAAGAAAAAATAAATTGTAAAAAATTTCTTGAATGTCTAGTTAATGATAATGATAATGATAATAATAATTCTAATGATAATTCTAATGATAATAATAATTCTAATGCACTAAATACAATAGAAACAAAAGATAAAAAAATTAAATCACAATTATATGTAAAATATACAAAAAAATATTATTTTATATCTAAGTTAGACAAAGAATCTTTGGAATATAAGAAATTTATATCAATATTGTCTAATAATGATAATAATAATGATAATGATAATAATAATAATGATAATGAATTCATATGTATAAAAGTAGGCAATGATAAATTGAAAAATGAATACGAGATTAGTAAAACATTACAATCTCTAAACATACCAGTTTTCATGAATTATCATTGTATTTTAGAATGCAGAGACAATTTATGTATTGATAATGAAACCCGTTGTCTAGATGTAAAAAGAGATTTGTGTGGTTTTGAACCAAAAGATGTTAGATATGCCATTGATTTTCCAGATGAGATAGATGTTCCTGTAAACATTCTAGTGATGCCATATTTAAAATATGGTGAGATTGGTCTCCATGCATGGAGTCCCGAAACTTTTTATATATTGAAAAATTGTTTGAAACATATGATAATGGCATTGCTATACGCAGCATATAAACTTAATTTCATACATGGTCTTGGATGGTTAGAAAATGGCGGAATACATGATGGTAATTTATTATTAAATAAAACTGATTTGAAAAGTATATCATATGGCGAATTTGGCGATTTAGAAATCATTGACGGATATTATCCTGTTATAAATGATTATCATAATGGCGGATTTATTGATTATAATAAAATTAAATATGGTGATGGTGATGGTGATGGTGATGGTGATGGTGATGGTGATGGTGATGGTGATGGTGATGGTGATGGTGATGGTGATGGTGAGAATTCTGGTTCTAATTATGATTGGATGATATATCATGATATTAAATATATAGTAAATCACATTACATTAGCAAGAGAGTGTAATTTACCTCCATTATCCTTTATAAGTTTTTTGGATAAATTATCTACATGTTATAAATATGTAAATATTGGAACAAATAAATCTAAATGTATTACTTCTAAAAAAATATCAAAAGAAATTTGTGATATGTTATGTCATGAAATTGATATATTTGAATATGATTATTAATTAGTATCTAGACATATATAAATACATAACTAATCAAATCGCCCTAATATTGATGTATATATAGCTTTTATACATTTTGAAGGTTGTTCTATTGTAAGATTGTATTGTGATTCATTATTATATGTTCCTGGGCTTATTGGAATTACTTCAAGACTAAGCTTATAATCTTTATAACCCAATTCTGTAAGAATATTTGGTTGGTCTCTTAAATGCCATAAAAATGCTGTAATATCACATCTACTTTTATTTTCATAATATAAACTAAACTTTTTTGGATTATCATGAGGAAGTCTATCTAAAAACCGAGATATACTTTTAAATGCAGTATGAATAAATTTATCCCTATTAACTGCTATTTCAATTTCAATATATTCTTTTATATTAGGTGGTAATACATCTAAATCAAACGCTGCTTTTGATGTAGCATTACTGATTGCAATTCTATTAGATACGATTTCTTGTAAAGATTCAACTTTTTTTAATTGTGGTGAGGATTTAACATTTTTTAATTGTTGTGATAAGTCATCCATTTTAGTTTATAATTGTGGATATTTGATTTAATAATATTTAATTTTTTGTTTTAAATTTCAATTTTTTCTTTAATTGTATTTAATATTTCAATATAATATAAATATATATCTAGATACTAAAATAATAGAAATAATATAAATATATCTAGATACTAAAATAATAGAAATAATATAAATATATATCTAGATACTAAAATAAATAAAAATAGATAAAACCAAAAAAATAAATATAAACAAAAACATTCACAAATGCCAGAAGCAATTGAAATTCTAAAATTTGCAGATATACTCCGTGCCAATATTATAGGTCATAAAATAACCAAAATAAATATTCATAAAGGTCGTTATACTAAAAAACCATTTGAGGGTTATGATGACTTAGTTAAAGCACTACCATTAGTAATTGATTCAATTGATACAAAAGGTAAATTTACATATATAACTTTATCCAATACATCCAATACATCCAATACATCCAATACATCCAATACATCAAAAGAAAATTCTCATCATAATTCAAAATCATTTTATTTATTTTGCACATTAGGACTCAGTGGCGGATGGACTCTAAAAGGCAATAATAAAAGCGACTTTGCCAAATGTGATAAATGTAATTATACGGAGAAAGAGGGTGTAATATATACATATCCTAATATGATGGAATATATTAGTGAGGATAGTCAAAATGAATGGTTTCAAAGAGCATTAAATCATCTCAATGTAGAATTTATTACAGATATAAATACAAAAAACAAGTCAAATATATCTTTCTATTTCTATGACCAACTTAGTTTTGGTACGTTGAAAGCTATTGATGCCGTTAAAGATAAACCAATTCTAGAAAAGAAATTACGGGAATTGGGACCCGATTTGATGCAACTGGACAAAGATTCCAATGATTCCAAAGATTCCAATATTAAGACAACATTTGCAATATTTAGAGAACAAATTAGAAAGAAAACAAATGAAAGTAAAGCCATAGGAAATGCCATTGTTAATCAAAAAAATATATCAGGTGTAGGAAATTATTTGCGTGCTGATGCATTATGGATGTCTAAACTATCACCATTTCGCAAAGTTGCAGATATTAGTGATAAAGAATTAGAAATATTATATTGGTCTTTGTTATCTTTAATGTGGGGGGATTATGATTATAAAAAAGGCAAACACCTAGGTTATATTAAATATAAAATCCCTAGTGATTATAAAAGGAATTTCTTTGTTTATAAAGAGGAAAAGGATATTAATGGTAAAACTGTAAGTAAGAGGGAATTATTTGAAGGGTCGCAAAAGCGTTTTATATATTACGTAAATGATAAGCATGTACAGAAATGAAATGATATGAAATGATATGAAATGATATGATATGAAATGATATGAAATGATGTATATGTATATGTATATGTATATTGGTAGTGTGAGGGTTTGTTGGTAGTTTGATGGATTTGTAGATAGTTGGTTGGTGGCGGGTTGGTAATAATTATAGTATTTTTTGGTATAAATAACTTTTTTTTAATAAAAATTGATTTTTTTATGTTTTTTATTATTATTATTATTATTTATTCGATCCACGATTGAAAAAGTATCAACATGGCTGACAAAACCTCAAAAAGCTTTAAAGCCTTATTTTCCGAATCCAAACCCGTCGTCAATGAAATAAAGACTTCCAACTTTAATTCATTATATAATGATGCGCCTGCGAGTCTTAAAGAGTCAACTAACTCATGGAATTGTTATGAATCAGTTCCAGATTCTGGTCCTGAGTTTACAACTCAAGGAGGAAACAACCGAAGTCAAGTTAAGACTAGTAAACCAGTATTCGAGGATGTTTCCTTTAAGAGCGTAGGCGATCATGGGTTTCAGGGATCTGTGCTTTACATCAACGGTGTAGGCAAAGACACTACAGCCTCAGGACCTATCAACACGATGATAAAACGTAAAAGTGCAAATCATCGTAATACACCCGCAGATTTCTCATCATGCCCAGAAAAAGCTGTAAATGCTTTCAACAGAAGGTACATGATAAACGAAACCAAATTGGATGTCAGTTTTAATTCTTCGGGAAAGCCCTTTCTCAACTTTCCCCCCGGTATGAATACCCAGGAAATCATCAATGTGGTTGATGCCCTCACTGCTTTTGCACAAACGTGGGTTTATCCATCTTCTCTATCTGTTGTTGACCAACGCCATGTTGTTGCCGCCATACCGGATGCAACTTCGGCAACGAATTTCCCTTCTATTTCCAATAGAAAAACTACTGAGGTTAACTACTCAGTCGTTGCTAAAGGAGGAAACCAGGTGCCATCAACTCCGGCGATAGAGGCTAATGCTCGAACACAGTATAAGGCTGCCCTCAAATTAGTTGAAACTCGAGATAGTTTGGAAAAACAACTTGCAAAAGTTGTCGAAACAGAAGCAAAACTTCCAGAACTGAAGGCTGCTGCTGAAGAAGAAGACGATCTTGCAAATCAAAAAGAAGAACTCGAAAAGCAGTTGAAGGCACTGAAAGAAAAGCAGAAGGCGCTTCAAGCAAAAAAGTCAAACTAAATGTTTGCAATCAAGCCCTTTTGAGTGTTGTGATATACACATATTATATATTAATTCAATATATACATATACACATATACACATATACACCTATATATACATATATACACATATTATATATTATTTTAATATATACATATAAACATATATACACATATAAATATATACACTCAATAAATTTTTTTATTGTTTTAATTTTTTTAATTTATTTTTAATTTTTTTTAATATAAAACAAAATTTATACTAATAAATATAGTAATATTTATAGAAAAGTAATAATAATTATAATCAAATATAATCAATCATAAAATGGAATCCCAAAGCAATCATGAATCCCAGCATGAATCCCATCATGAGTCCCAACATGAGTCCCATCATGAGTCCCAACATGAGTCCCATCATGAGTCCCAACATGAGTCTCAGCACGAATCATATAATCAACCAAACCAAGATGAAATGACAGAAATTCTACTTTCAAAGATTAAGAATTTCAAAAATGTAGATACAAAAATTAAACCTATTAAAAATAATCTTGGTGTTTTCAATGCAATTACAGTTCATATTAAATTAAGTGATATTGGCAATGGTGTATTTCATAGTGCGACTTTAAAAACGGTTTCATATCGTGGTCGAATGATAAAGATAAAGTGTGTGTTTACTGATAATGAAAATTTAATAAGTGATATGAAAATTAATAGAGACTCTATTTTTCAATGTTTTCGAGATATTTCACCGGATACAATTACAGATATAAGTCTAGAACCTTTTAAAGATGAAAAAGATAATGAACACTTACGTATAATTGCAACAACAATAAAGGGGTCATCAATTGTATATGTTTATAAACGTTTAATGGAATTTGTTAATGTTATTAATGAAAAATATGGTAAATTGGTGCCTAATGATGTAAAGCATGAGGATATTACAAATATATTAGAAACCCATATGAATTCGCAAATACCAATGCATACATATACACATATGAACTCAAACATACATTATCAAATACCTATACAAACTCATATAAATTCAAACATGAATACGCAAACACCTATGCCAACACCTATGCTAACACCTATGCAAACACCTATGCAAACACCTATACCAACACCTATACAAACTCATATGCAAATACAAAATACACATGCAAAAGAATTAATTAGACATAAAATTAGTAAATTAGAAATAGAGGAAGAGGTATTGTTAAAACAATTAGAACATGTTAGATTACTAAAACAAGAACAATATAGTAAATTATCACAACAAGTAGAAAGTTTTGCAGATAAGGTAAAATTGCAATTACAAAAGAAGTAAAAAGGCAAAGGCAAAGATAATTGCAAATAAATATTTTTTCATTATTTTCATGATTTTTCATTATTTTTCATTTTTCATTTATTATTTATGAAACTCTCTATATCATAATACAAATTGCTTTCATAATTAATTTACAAAACCAATAGTAATTAAGTATAAATAATGGTAAGCTAATCATTGCTGTTAACATTACGCCATCATTATATAATAGAAAAAACATATATGTAAAATTAACTATACGAGTTAAAAAATACATAACTAATGTAATAATTGATGATAATTTCATTTGTAAAGTATGAGTTTGATTTGTATGTAATAAATACCATGTATAATTCAATGGAACTACTGTATATTCTGCAATTAACATTCTGCTTAAATAAAATAATGCATATTTAGTATAATTAACATTTTCATTACCATCACCATTACCATTACCATTACCATTACCATTACCATTACCATTACCATCACCATCACCATTACCATTACCATTACCATTACCATTACCATTACCATTACCATTACTATCACCTCTATCTTGTCTAAACAAAAATATTTGATAATAAATTATAATACTATGATGTAGTAAAACTAGATAATCATTAATATGTAATTTAAATTGCAAATTAAGTCTAGTATATATTAATTTTGATGAGTCAATAACATATACACAATCTGCCAAATAGTAAGCCATACTTAAAACCAAAATATTAATATAATAATATTCGCTAATCCATTCATAAATATATAATGATGATGCAATTGATATCATAATAGCATGTATTGTGCTTGCACTATATGCTACAAGTTTATGACATCCATCAAATGATTCAACATATCTAATAGGTGTAATTAACATTGCAAATAATCTATTATGAAATGCAAGTTTATAAACACAATTATACAGCAAATATATAGTCATACCATAAAACCCAATCCAACTCATACTAGTCATATTGTAATATTTACATCCTAATAAAGGCAATGCAAATGTAAATTGTAATATAGAAAATATATTTTTTGATGTTTGGGTTTGGGTTTGCGTTTGCGTTTGCGTTTGCGTTTGGGTTTGGGTTTGGGTATGGGTCTGGGTTTGCGTTTGCCTATCATTTTGCCTATTCATTTTTATAAATATAAATATATAATCATACAATCATACAATCATAGCTGTTTTTAGTAAATTATAAAATATGTATTAAAAATACCTTTATATTACAGTTTTGTGTATTTGTGTATTTGTGTATTTGCAAATAATAAAAAGTAAAATAAAAAATAAAAAATAAAAAATAAACTATAAAATAAATTATAAAACATGTATTAGACTTATTCTCTAACATATTCTCTAATAATTTGTTGTGTGATATCAATATTATGATATCTTTTTAAATCAAATTGTATTTTTTTTGGAGTATGATTTGCTTGTTTCATATCTAGAATCATTTGTTTTGCAATATATGGTAAATTATCTATTATTGTTGAATCATTAGAATTAGGTTTAGTAATTTTAGTAGTTTTAATAATTTTTTTTTCTTTGACGTTTCCATTGCTTTTGCCTTTACCTTTTGAAATACTAATTTTAACAAAATCAAACTCGCTTTCACTATCACAAACGTCTTCACAAACCTCATCACTAGAATACTCCTCAACATTATTTTTTAGAACATCTACAATACCTACTACATTACCTACTACATTACCTACTACACTACCTACTGCACTACCTACTACACTACAACTAGAATCTAGCCATTTGAACATTAGTTCCACGCCATGGCTAGTTGTTATATATCCGCCAATTTCTAATTGAGATGGAACGCTATGAACACATTGATGGCATTCTTTGCATAATGCAACTAAATTCCATAATTTATTCTTATTAAAAATTCCATAATCTGCATTTTCTATAAGATTATTATGATTTGCATCACATTGTTGATTTATATGATGAACATCACTTGCATTTTTATTATTGCATACTTCACATATTGCAATTATTTTATCAACATTGTATTTTGATTTGTTTAGGGATGCATTTGGTTGTAAGGATGCATTTGGTTGTGAGAATGCGGATGCATGCATATTTGACATGGCTGCATTGACCCTCTCTTCTTTTTGCTTCATATTTGCCCTTATTTCCTTTGCCTTTTCAATAAAATCATCATCCAAATTCATAGATTCGCAAACTAATATCCCGTATGATGCTTGACCGGAACCATCATGAATTTTTCTACTATATACCAGTTTTTTCGGGTCATTGGGGTGTCTTTCTACCAACATATGACACAATCTTACATTTGCCAAATCAGTTATATAATGCATATCTGCCAAAGAATGGAGATGTGTTGCAAATATAAAGCTACTCTGCCTCTTTGAAAGCAAACCTACTCCCGAGGCGACCAATGCCGTTGCATCTTGCGTATTTGTCCCACTTGCCAATTCATCGCCTAATATAATGGAATCCTCATTTGCATATTTCAAGATTACTTTAAATTCTTTCATTTCTACTTCAAATGAACTAAGTCCCGCGTATAAGTTGTCATTATTGCGTATACGTGTAAAAAGGTATTTATAAGGCTTATATGTAAACTTGCTAGATGCAACATACATCCCTGCTTGTGCCATTATTACATTAATACCAATTGACTTCATTAGACTACTTTTACCAACTGCATTAACTCCAAATAATAATACACCATTTACTCCATCGGCACCCATTGTTATATTATTGGGAACATATTTTGATTTGGTAGTAATGTGTTCTATAATTGGATGCCGCATCATCTCAGCTTTGATAAAACTGTGTTCAGCACTAGAATCAATTGTTGGACATGTATAACCCCTTTCAACTGCATTTATAACATTTGATTGCAATAAGTCTATTTCGGCTATGAATTGTGAAACCGTAGATAATACATCTAGGTTGTCAATTGCATTGTCAATTGCATTGTCAATTGAATTGTCATTTGTAGTCGTATTTGTCCCTGTATTGTCTTGATAATAATTACTACTATGACCCCCACCATTAACAATTTTCGCATTTAGCCAACCCATGAACTCGACTTTTGCAAATCTCCCCATTCTTTCAATATTTGCCTTTAATGTACCATTGCTCGTTTTCAAATAGGCGATTTCTATTTCCCATTTAGATTCCTTCATTTGTATAAATTTTATGTCTTTGTTTGTAATTGTATATGTGCCTATTTTTATGTGATGTGTTTCACCTGTGTGGGGTGTGTTTTGGTTTGTGTTCTTGGGTGTGTTTTTGGATGTATTCGTCATAAAATACTTTTCCAATGCATCCTTACGGGTTTTATTAGTATATATATAAATGCCTTTTGATGCATTTTCGCCAATAAATATACACGGATTTGATGTAGTTGGATTGAATTTATGGTCTACGATTTTGGATAATTCAATGACTAATGAATCAAGAAAACCCCTATCACATTCTATTTCATCTTGTAATATGTCCAGCTTTGGAGAAACGCCTTTCCTGAAAGGATTACTTTCAATAATTTTCCAAATGTTTGCATTTTGTAATGCATCTAGATTGATATCATTTACAAATGTTTGATAAATAGACATAAACATTGACATGGTATTTTCATTTGGAATGAGAGATGCAAGGTTTTCAAGGGGTTTTGATGTTTCGAGGGTTTCGAGGGTTTTGAAAGATGGATGGGATGGGTGGCTTGGGTGGCTTGGGTGGCTTGGGTGGCTTGGATGGCTTGGGTGGCTTGGATTTCTATTACTATTTAAACTAACCATTTTGTTTACATATTCATATACTTTAATACATTTATCCAATGAATCCATATAAATCCCAATGTCATTAGGTTGTATTTTCTGTGTGATGATTTTTCTCAAATAATTGTCAATATTTTTAATACCTGTTAAATTTAATCGCAATTGGTGCAAAGGAGACCCATATTTGTCCTTATTTGCCCCACCGTGGGATATCATATATTCATTGTGAATATATTCAATATCAGCAATGGCATTGTATCGCATTTTCAAGACATTGCAGTCGGTAATAGGTATCGAAAGCCTTTGACGGAGGAGGGTTTTTCCCAAGGGGGTTTTGGTGTTATCGAGCAATTCAAGTAGGCATATGCGTTTTGATGCTGAGGATGATGCAGATGAGATAGATGATGCGGATGATGCGGATGATGCACTATTTAATTTTAAATTATCAATAATGTCTAATTGTTCAAGACAATTGTTTGCCAACATTAAATACTTATCACTATTTAGCATTATTTCCGGTTTTTGTAATTTATCTATTATGCTTTTGTCATGGTTGATAACAAATTCAAGTAATAGAGTTAATGCAACTCTTGAATAATTGTGGATGAAACCATCAATATCCAACTGTTGGCAAATATCTAAAATCCCGCGGTATTTTGTATATACTGAATCAAATACTTTGTTTTGATAGTAATCATTACTATATTTATTATCAACTGGTTCTCTTATAATTTTAAAATGATGATTGAATAAATGGAGGGCATTAATAAGATTTTCATCACTAAGGATATCATCGAGTTCGGTGGTGGGGAGTTCGGTTGTGGGTTCGGTGGCATTTGCATTTGCGTTTGCAAGAGTAGGTGTTGTGGGTGTGGTTGTGGGTGTGGTTGTGGGTGTTTGTATATATATAATTAATTCATTTGGATTTTTAATTGTTAATAATTTGAGCAATTCGTCAAGGGGGATTGAAATATCTGTCGTCGACGAATTATTAATCGACATGACACCATTTGCTCCACTCAGGCAATCTACAAACGCCATGCCAATGTTTATTTGCTTATTATGATTATTATGATTATGATTTTGTCTATGACTATGACTATTGGTTTGGGTTTGGCTATAGGTTTGGCTATTCTTATAATATTGTCTTACTTGTTCAATATAAATTACCATTGTAATATTTGAGAATGTATTAGTATCAGAGTTAATATTTATACCAGGACTTATAATCATGGATTCTTTCCTTTCAAATTTTGAACCATTCTTAACTTGGTCAAATATTACAACTGTCCAACCAAATCTGTCAACTGCTTTTTGTATATATGGATTTACATATGATTCTCCAACTCCTCCCATGTATACTTGTATGGATGAATCGCCATATACATCTTGTTTCTTTTCTGCTATTTTTAAATTTACATTATCACAAAACTCCCAAAGTATACCCTCTTTTCTACCATCTGCGTATATTAGACCATATATTTCAAAGAATTCTCCAACTTGCATTAACAAGGCAACTTTATCTTTATTTAATTTTTTTGTATATTGTTTTAAAGTTTCCATGTAAAACTCAACTACTTTTAGAGATGACATTTTTGGGTTTTTTGTTTTATTTATTGAGTTGGTTTTTAATGTGTTGGTTTTAATGAGTTGGTTTTAATGAGTTGGTTTTAATGAGTTGGTTTTGATATTATATGTATGTGATTTAATGTTTAAGTTAATTTTTATTATTTATTATTTTTATAGTTTTGTTTCTAGATATTAGATTTATAAAAATGTTTGTATTATTTAATAATAATAATATTAATAATTATATTGTTTTTAGAATAGTTATTTATTAATAAATTAAATATTTAATATGTCAAGATATATAACAAAAAAGAAAAATGGTGGGTTAAGAAAGAATAAAACCATGAAGGGTGGGGGTAGTTTTTTTAAAAACCTTTTTAAAGATAAGAAAATAGAAGAATTAAATAAACTCTTAGAAGATGTTAATGAAAATGATATTAGTTTAAGACTTAGAGAACCAGACAAAATGGAAGACATACTAAAATATTTAATCCAACATACAGATAAAAAAACAATTGAAAAAATAATAAAAAAAATAATAAATAAATTTAAAGATTTGTTGATGGATGTTCTAGGAAATACAGATTTTATTGGTAATACAGATTTTATTGGTAATGATTGTTATAAACTTTACCAATTATATGAAAATCCAAAAACTAATCAGGCAGTAATTGACTATATTCAAACAATTTTAGATTTAATGAAATTAGACACAGATAACTTAACAGTGAAATTTACAATTAACAATGATGTTTTAAAAACTATGTTTGAAGGTAAATTAGATGATGTTATAGAAAACCATAAATTTGTAGGTGTTAAAGTTGAACATGTTAATAAAACTATTAATACAACTATTGAAACATTACTTTACTTTGATAATCTTAAAACACAATTAAGAAAATATTTGGAAGACAAAGGAGGATACACAACAGAAGAAGAAGGAGAAGAACAAAAAAATGTAAAACAAACAGGACCAGAAATTGTTTATGTAGAAGGAGAAGGAGTAGGAGAAGGAGAAGAAGAAGAACCGATTTATGCCTCTGTAATAAAAACAAATTATAGTGAAAATTTAAATACAATATTTAGTGAAATATTTGAATTACAAAATACTAAAAATTTTGAACAAAAAATAGCTTATATTAAAAACAATTATGATTTAAAAGATAAAACTTATGAAGATTTTAAATTCATAATTGAAAAATTAACTGATAAAGATATAGAAAAATTTAAAACATTTTTATTTTATACTAAACTAAAAAAACAAAAATTAATAGATGAGTTAAACAAATTACTTGGTTTTACAGGCTTTGATAATAATAATAATAACATAAATAGAGATGAAGCTCTACTAATAACAGCAAGAGCTCAAGAAGAGAAAGAAAGACAAACATTAGAAGCAAAACGAATAGCACTTAAACAAAATAAAAAAGCTAGTAAATATACACCCATGTTTTCTATTGTGAAAAAAGGTTTACTGTTTACTAACCCCTCACAACCATCAACTACTAAAGTTGGTGGTTCCAGAAAAATTAACAAGAAACGAAAAACTAATAAATCATACAAACAACATAATTCCAGAAAACAGAAAACCAAGCTATCTAAACTATCTAAACATAAAAAGACAAGAAAGCATAAATAAAAAATATATAACTATATATAAATATATATCTAGATACAAAAATATTAATATTCAAAATATGAATAAAAAATCAAAGATTAAAAAAACAAAGAAAACTCCAAGAACAAAGAAAAACAAAAAAACAAAATCTAATAACTCTAACTCTAATAAATCTAATTATACAAAAAAACAGTCTGGTGGA
>Ga0214919_10001241_pt1 | contig 42239 bp, 42 predicted proteins | sample LL1503_MetaG_FD_177994 | JGI IMG/M metagenome (GOLD analysis project Ga0214919, IMG submission 177994) | Freshwater microbial communities from Lake Lanier, Atlanta, Georgia, United States - LL-1503 | ecosystem: Environmental > Aquatic > Freshwater > Lake | place: USA: Georgia | collected... | reverse complement strand
TCACCAAGCTGAATAACTTGACTAATTCCACGTTTCTCTAATTCTGGAAAATAGATCTCTTCAAAAAATTTATCGAAATAAGAAAGAAATTCTTGACTATCATTTCTTGCACCAAAGTGTAAATCACCAAGTATAGCTATTTTCATGCGACAGCCTTTGTTTTAATTTTTTTCTTCTTAATCAATATCTTTTTTTCAAAATCGTCCATAAACGTATCCATTTGTTCTTGAGACCATTCGCCATATTGTATCTGATCATTATAGTTACGACCGCGATCATGATCCTGAACTTCCGAAGTTCCATGAGTTATATTTGCGCGTCCTATTGCAGCATACTTTGTGTATAGATATTTTTTCTCTTTTTGAATCCTACGAATGAATGCAAAGAAGATTATCTGAGTAAAATATGCGAATGGATTTTTCGATTTACTCGGATCAAAATTATTTATATACTGCAAACAATTTTCAATACCATCTGATATCATTTCTTCTCTAAACGTGTAATTAGAAAAATTAGGCTTATATGCTAGGTGAGTAGATATCTTCATAATAGCTTCTCCGATATAATTGGATATCCTAGGCGGAGGCAAACCATTTTCTAGATTTGTATTTACCAACGCTTTATATTCAATCATTGCTAAATATAGTGCAGAATTATCTACATAATGTGGTCTTATTTTGATAGCAGCCATAATATATTTCCTAGTTGATCCAGTTATTCGAAGTATTAGCCATATAGAGATTATTCAATTCAGGACTTTCCTGAAGTTTATCATATAATTCTCGTATCTTTGTTATCGTATTTTCTTTTGATAGTCCTATCTGCAACTCGTAATATGTCTTTAATTTTTCTGGAGAGGGAAGAATTGTGATCATATTAAACTTATAAATTTGAAATATAGAATTCATTAGTTCTTCAGAAGGAACCCAAGGAACCATTCCCATGATTATAGCTTCACTAGTCGAATTTTTAGTATATACAAATTTCAATGGAAATGTAATATAATAACATTCTTCATCTTCTTCTAATACAGTAGCAACTACGTCTTCCCCATTGCTCATTTTAATGTAATGAATATCACTCATTCTAGTCCTTTAATTTAATTGTATATATTTGATAAGGGAAAGATTCTTCATTATACATTCTAACTCTTTCTATCAGATGGCTTAATGTAAAATTCTTTTTAGTTTTTAAAGATATATCATCTGCAATATCAAACAGTTTGCAAGAATCTTTTGTATCACTCACTCTAAGTCCACGACCAATAGACTGCAAAGTTCTAATTCTACTCTTTGTCGGACTGGCGAATATGATATTATTAAGATTCCGAATGTTTATGCCTGTTGAAAATGTTCCGAACGAAGCCACAATTATGCTATCACTTGAACGTTCTACTAGAGCACGAATATTTTCTCTTTCGTCTCCGTCAACATCTCCACTGACAAAATAGCAAGAATGTGTATGATCATTTTTCTCAACAATCATGTCATGCAATATCTGACCATGCTTTTCAACAAATGTATAGAGCAATAAAGTATTACCTTTTAGAGATAGAGCAAGATTCGTTATAAACTTATTTCTAGCATGATTGGAAATAATATATTCAAGCTCTTCCGGATATGTTCTATCTGATGCATTTTCTTTTGGATGCTTCAGAACGATAATTTTTATATCGATAGAAGCAAGTTTTCCAGAATCAATTAGTTCACTTGTTTGTATTATTCTTTCTATCTTTCCAAACAATCCAAGCAATACTAGCTCGTGAACTTGAGCACCATCTAGAGTTCCAGTCATGCCAAATCTATACTGCGTATTAATCATCTTACCCATAATGCTTGTAAGACTTTTTGCTTTGAAATTATGCGCTTCATCGCCGATGACAACTTGAAAATCTGAAAAGAATTCTTCCGGCATATTATACATAGACTGCCATGTAGAAATTGTAATTTGCCCAGTCGTTTCTTTTTCTACTCCACCAACCACTTGATGTATAGAATCTTCATAACCATATGAAATGAAATCTTTTGCTAATTGAGATACAAGAGATATTGTGGGAACTATAATTAGCGTCTTTACATTATACCATCTGACTATCAGATATGCTATTAATGATTTTCCGCTAGCCGTTGGAGAAATTAAAACTGATCTTTTATTTCTTACTGCTAAGGTAAACGCTCTAATTTGATGTTCGTGAGGAACGACTGGTAATTTCAATGAGCTTATAAATTCATTCGCTTCTGTTAAAGATATCTCATCATTGCATTGTAAATCTTCATGTGCTTCATAACTATATGAACGTTCATTTGCAAATTCTTCGATGGCAGAATGCAAGCCAGTAAATGCTGTGCAGTTGCGACCATCTACTAAACGCATTTTTCCATCCCATTGACGATTTTTATAGGAAGGCATAAATTTTGCACCAGGAACATCAAATGTAAATTTTTCTGAGATCTCTCTCAGTATTCCTTGATTAGTTTCTATCTTGATCCTAGATTCATTAATCTTGTGGATTATTATATCAGATGACAAATTTATCCACCAAGGGTCAGCCGACGCCAGTCGATCGCATTTTTGATTTGATATCCTCTAGAATTAATAGACTTCATAATTTCCTCAAGCGCCAGGACTTTTACTTCTAGCATTGATATCTTAGCGTCGATCGAAATAATCAATTCGTCTAATTCTACATTGATCATGATTTCATTCTTAAGCGTTTTGCCTAAGAATTGTTCTCGACCAATATCGGTTAATTCTTCTTGAGTTGCAGACCCAGAATAATAATTTCGTAATTTAGAAATGATTTGTTTCTTCTGACTCTGATACCCGCGGACGAGCCTACGATCATCGGATAATAATGTTATATATTTCGCATGTAAATTTGATATGCGAACTGACTCCTTATCTAGATTTAGATCATCCAGAACAGTGTCGTTTTTCCACTCAGTTAATATTTCATCAATTTTCATAAACACTATTATATAATAAATTACAAAGAAAGTAAAGACTTATTTTTGGCTAGAATTATACCTTGACAATTATGTGAGATCTTGATATAATACAGGTGTTCCGAAGGGTCATCTTATTAGACGATCCTCTCGATGACATAGCGTCTGTAACTGAAAGTAGCAGTGGCTTCGATGTAATCTACATCAGACGCAGTCGTATCGAAAACCAATTCAGTTAGATCAGTAGGAAACATATCGTAGAAAAAGATATTAACAGAGGGATTTCTATTGCTTGTTTGAACATTCAATGTTCCATCAGAAACGAAAGAAGCCGCACTACCAATCCGTCGAACTGGACCAGGAGCATTATTAGATAAAGTTCTTGTTTGATTAAAATCTTCTGGATGCCCTAGCCCAACCATCCAGTCATGAATTTCAATATAATTCTTAAAGTCTTCATCTACTCTAAAAGATATAGGTATCGTAGAGTATGTTAATTTGTTTCCTGCTCTTGGAATATTTCCAAAAGGAGTTTGAAACTCAATCGCATTAAGTGATATGCTCGGAAGAGAAACTCTCTGGCAAAAATAATTTACATTAGGTAATTTCTTTATTGAAAAACGAAATCCTAATTGCGAAAGATAATTTAAATTACCAGGCTGATTTTGAGACACACTCATGATTTACTTTTCAATTTAAAACTATATTTAGTATTTTTTAACAACCCTTTTTTTACGAACTTTAGGTGCTGCAGGTTTCATTGCAGCTTCTAGATTATTCATTGCGCTTACAACTTCAATCGCGTCTAGTTTATTTTTTTCTACTTTGATAAAAACTCTAGCACACGCACCTAAAACGCTCCACGCGGAGAATCCAATTACTGCACCTGCTATAGCATGATATTCGATGATGTCTGGCCAAGACATAACATCCATCAGAAGGGTTGAACCTATAATTGCAGTGCCAGTAGAAATACCGCCTCTAATAGTAGCATCAAGAATTGATATTGGTTTCATGAAAGCCATAATAGCTAATCCTCCGAAAAGCCCGCCGCACGCCGCGGCTATTTTTGAACCAATAAAAGTCGCAGTTACGGACATAGGATTCCTCTAAAAAAAATGGGAGTTTACAAGGCTCCCATTAAATACACTACAATTATTATTATACTCTTAAAAAAGGCCTCGAAGTTTATTCCGAGGCCTTTTTTCTTGCAGTAAGACTTTTTAATTCTTACATCAAGTTCGTAACAGCGACAAAGCGATAGTATTTATTGCCATCACCACTGCCTAGACGAGCAGGAATACCGTTCGCATCTGTTGTCGCGAATGGGTTAGCAACGATACCATAACGTGTTTTGAAGCCGATTTTTGGTTGGAATGTATCTTGACCAACCGCACGAACCATTTGGAGGGGAACGTATGGGCAGTAGAACAGACCAGCATCGAACGCTGAACTTCCTTTGTAACCAAGCGTGAAGTATTGCTTGCCGGTTGACGAAGAGAAATATGGATCGATGTAAACTTTAATACGACCATTCAATGTACCAGCAAAAGTGCTGCCAGTGTCATCGACTTGAAGATTTACAGCCATTGCTGGAGTGTAATCAAGAACACCAGCCATCTGAAGAGCAGAGGCAACATCTGAAGAACAAATCATGATGTTAGCTTTGCCGCGACGTGTAGCTTTTGCAATCTGGTTCGCATCACGTTCGATTTGGAACAGAAGACCCTTAAACTTCTCAACCATCCAACGACCGTTTGAATCAGTGTCAAGATTGAACGTTCCAGCAGTCGTTACGTTTTCTTGTGCACCAGCAGTGGCTGAGTAATTGATTGTGCGGATAACTTCGCGGTTAATTTCAGCAAGAACTTCAGCCGAAAGAATATTCGCGAGTTCTGTTTCTGCATCAAGACCATGAACAGCTTTTAGATCTTGTGCAAGTTCCATCGTGTATTCAGCTTTTAGAGCACGGCTAACTGCAGTGACGGCAATCTTTTCGATCGAGAATGCCATTTCTTGGAATTGATGATTAGCACCGAATCCAAGTTGTTCAGCAGCAGCAGTCGTAAGACCTGTTTCAACTGTGTAGCCTGATCCTGAAGCACGTCCTGTAGGATCTGTGCCAGTATGACCAGTTCCACTCGAAGCGTTAGCAGCTTGAATAGAAGCAGTGTTACCAGCAGCTGAAGCTGAGAACGAAGTATTGGCTTCGTTGAACAGGGCTTCTGTACCAGTCTGACTTGTGTAGCGCGAACGCATTGCAAAAATCAAACCTGTAGGACCAGTCATTGGCTGAACGCCGCAGATGTCATAAGCGATTAGATTAGGCATTGAACGACGAACTAGCGAGATCAGAACTGGATCGAAAGTGTCGACTGAACCCGCTGAAGCTGTTGAGCTTGAAGCACCCATGGCGTTAGTTGGTTGACCGATGGCTTCACCAAGTAGCGATGTACCACGATAGCCACCTGAACCATAACCATCTTCGCGTGAAGACTTTTCTTGATTTTCAAGAAGAGTTGCCATTACGTTCCGGCGATGCGAATCCCGAATTGCGGGAAGATCAGGATGCTCTAGAACTGGCAGCCATTTTTGAATAAGATTTTCTGAACTCATAATTTCTCCTTTTTTCCTTGGGAAAGTTTCTTCATTACTTATTTATAAAAAGTTATTTCTTAACTGAGCGGCTAATTGCTGCAGAATACACTTGCATATTTGGTTCTAATTTCTTTTCCGATGTCTCATTTGTTTCAATAAATTCTTCATCGAGTGACGTTCTACTTTCTGTTACTTCTTCACTGCGGCTCTCAAAAAAACTTGTGCGAATAGTTTCAAGTTTTTCTTTGTAGCTTTCTGCATTTTCATAATCAACTGCTTCTGCAAGAGATTCAAATTTTGCAATCTGCATCTCAGTAAGACCTTCGGAAACATCTACGAAAGCAATTTCACGCTCAAACTTTTCTACTTGTTTCTTGAGTTCAATATTCTTTTGCATTTCTTCATCGAGACTAGCTGTAAGATGTTCGACTTCACCGGCTAGTTCTTCAACAACTTCAACTTTTTCTTCTGGAATATCAATCCAGTTTTCTGCGAATAGATTACGAAGACCGCTGAGGAAGTTCTCTGTAACTTCTGAACGAAGACCAGATTCCACAGCCAGTTTATTTTCTTCCATCCACTGCTCAACAACGTAATCAAGATATTCATCGATCTTTGTTGTTAGACCTTCTTCGATGCTTTGCATTTCTTCAGCATATTCTTCTTCAGCTTGCTCAGCGATTTCTGCGAGTTTCAAATTGACTGATGATACAACAGCTGTTTCGAAAATTTCAGTGGCTTGCGCTTTAAATTCTTCTGAAAGATCTGAACCAGAAAAAGCTGCAGCGATATCTTCACTAACATCGATATCTTCGCGACTAATTTTTCTAGAAACTTCTTCTTTCTTCATTTTCTTTTTCATCATTTTAGCGATAAGAACTTTATCTTCTTTTTCGTCCTCATGACCTTCATTTTCTTCTTTAGCTTCTTCCATCGAAGCTAATTGCTGTTCTACGTCTTCTTTTTTCATTTGCGAAAGTTTCGACATAACAGCATTGATCATGCTAATTTTGGTTTTTGGAAGAGATGATCCTTGGGGAATCGACTCAGGCTCTTGATCACCATTCTTTTGAACTTTACCAGGAGCAACAGCTTTTTTGTCGATAGCATCAGCAACCTCGGCGTTAACTCCAAAAGAGGACTTAACTTCTTTAATTTCTTGATTTTGAATCGTCATTGATTTCTCCTCACTTATTTTTGGATTCTATCTTTATTTATAAAAACTAAAAGGTTAACGCCCTGAAAGTTTTTTCATAAAGTTAGAAAATACTTGAATGGAAGCAGCTTCTGTTTGTTTACGTGCAGCAGCCTCATTTATAGTTCTTTTCATCTTATCGATTTCATTTTCTTTGATAACACCGTTTTCCCAAATCCACTCTTTTCCTTCCATAATACCATGAACGAAAGCGTCGTGGGCTGATGGATCAGCGACTATATCTGCTGGAGTAGCCAGATGGAAATCGCTCTGAACTTCTTTAACGCCTCTGAGTGTAGAATGTTCTTTCAACGATCCTAAACCTCGAGTAGAAACACCCAATCTTGCACCATCCGCCATCAAATTTGCTGCAATATTTCCATATGGAGTATTTGAGATTTTAGCGCGACCAATGAAATTATCACCCTCACGTCTCAGACTCTTGATGATATGGGATACGCGCTCTAAATTGATATTTGGTCCAGCTGGGTGACCCAGTTCTCCATAGGCACGATTTTGATCAATATAATCTTTGCTGTATCTATCAGCTTCGCGCTGGAGAGTTTCTGTTGCGTATATTCTTTTATTTTTATTTTCTTTATTACCTTGCATGAAAACGCCTTCAATGAACCAACTCTTACCGCCTTGCTCGTTGGCTTCACAAAAGTTTTTTACGTCTTCATTTATTTCAGTCATTAGTAACATTAGTAGATACTCCCGCCAGCCACTGCACTGCGTTTGTGTAATTTGATAATCATTGTTGAAGGACCCGCGCCAGTTTTTGTTACCACTACGTTCGCGCTTGGCTCGCCACCAACAGTATCGATAAGCATTCCGTCGTTGAGCGCCCAGTTATCATTTCCAGATAAAACTGCAACAGTGTTTGCACCACGTTTAATTGTATAGAATGCATTATTGGCTATAGCGTATTTAATATCAACAATATTCATTGTTTGAACGACTTCACCAGGACCATTTGCACCTAAACCCGCACCAGAATTATTTAGATAAAATGCACCACCAGATCCAACATTGATAGTAACATAACCATTCTTGATGCTCTTATTCGTAATTGAATTTTGTGCCATCTTACACCGCCTTCGCTGACTTGTCTACGAAATGCAGAACTTTCATGAATCCAACAACGTCTGAATTCATTTTCGCTTTCATTTGCTTTGCATTTTCTGGACTGAGTTTATTATAAGCATCAACAATTTTTCCAGCAGACTTTGAATTTACTAAACCAGTTTCGCCGTTTTTGAATTTTAGATTTCCTGATTTATTCGATGAAGCAAGAGCTTTTAAACTTGAAAAAACATCTTCATTCATTTCGATCTGTTCTTCTTCTTTAAGTGTCGAAAGGTGTTTATCTAAACTAGAAAAATTATCTTCACTATCACCTGTTTTATTAGTTCCTTTATGATGCCATTCGCCATAACGATTAATAGAGATTTTACCTTTAGTAGGATGTTCCATTCCAGCACCATAGGCTGTAGTCGTATATTTCATGCCGTGTTTTTTAGCAATAGAATCTAGACTCTCATCAATTTGTTCTTCTTCTGCAACTTGAAAAAGTTTTGTAGGACCAGGCTGACTAGAGTTGCCCTGACGGACTGGTTGTTTTTCACCATCCGCGCGATGAGTTGCTGGCTTTAAATTTGGAGAAAAATGATTATCATCTTTCAATTTATTGGCTTTAATTTGAACATCCATTCCATGATCGTCTCTGAAATCCTGTTCACCTTTGATTCTAGATGTGCCAAAAAGGTCAGACTCTTTATCTTTTGTAGTAGCTTGTGCTTTGGCTGCTTTGTCTTTTGCAGCTTCGCGAAGCTCGCTAAACGTCTTAATTTTCATCAGATGGCTCTTCCTCTGTTGATGTTCCAAATAACTTTGAAGCGACTTGTGTTCTTTCCATATCAATCCTAGAGCTTAATCTAGCCAATAATTCGCTAGAAATCGCATCTTTAAACTCATTTGTGCGTTCGTTTGAAAGAGCATCGATTGCGTTTGCAATATTATCACTCATAAGTTTATTCTCCAGTTATATTGATCTATTTATAAAAAATATTTTATAGGTTGTAATTATAAACTATATCCGCTATCAACTAGACTAGCATTCAAAATTGTTGGGTCGATGCTCGGATCCAGAGAAATAGAAAGTCTTTTTGTTGAGCTAGCAGATAAATATGACACGGTATTCGCATATGTTCCGAAATGTAGTAAATCTGCTGAAGATATCGCAAGAGTATTAATAGCAGAAAATCCTGATTGATATGCTAAATTCAAAATTGTTGTGGCAGATAATTTAGAGTCGACATAAAATAATTGACCAATAGTGCTATTTGTAACAGCTTCACTACCGGAAGTTGCTCCTATTCTTATGCTATTGCTTGTTCCACCACTCGGTTCAGTATCATAACTCACTGATTCTTTAAAAATACCATTTATATAATAACTTAACCGCATATTCGTGCTATCTTTAACAACCGTGATATGAAATTTATTTGTAGATGTTCCAGAATAAACATCATAACCTGGTTGTCCACTATTTATCACATTCGTAAAACTGTAGTCGACGTTTGTTCCGCCACTACCATATTCCCAAAAAGATCTTAGTGTTGCCGATGGATAATTAAAAACTATGCCAAATTGATGATTGGTGGCTGTCGTTTCACCGGAGCTACCATGACTAAATATGAAAAAATCAGTTGTATTAATTGCGCTAATAAATTCGATAAGGAATGATATAGTCCAATCGCCCGTTATTGGCGTTGCAAGATTTCCAATACCACTGCTTACTGCGCGACCTCCAGTCGTAGAAGTTCCTGCATTAAGATGTAAGTATTTTTGTGCATCTCCAGTAATTAGTGCTCTGTCATTTAACGTGTAACTTCCGGCTAAGGTTAGATCGCATCCAGTCGCTGAGCCAGAATTTGTGAGCGTTGTTCCGCTCGTCTCTGTGCATTTATACCAAAGTTTTGGGCTTAATGCAGATATTGCGGATTCTAGAGCAGAGTTACTCATATTAACTAGTTTTCATTATTACACCAAAACCTGTGCCTGCGTTGAAGAACTTATAAGTATCTCCACTCACATCCACACTATCCCCTGTGTTACCCATATTACCATTAGCCCAATATATCGGAACTACTCCAGTCACAAATTGAGTCGGATAACCAATCCAAGTTGTATTATAAAAAATTGGAGTTATTACATAAGTAGGCGCTCCTGCAGCAGTGATAGAATTACTTCTCATTCCAGAATATGTTTGCCAGAGTGCTGTTTGATTTACATTAATTGATCCGGTCGCTGCGGTCACATCAAATGTGCCATAATTTGTTCCAGTATTAGGATTTGTAATATTGAAAACAGAATTGAACATCGGATTTGCTCCAGTGGCATTTACACTAGTTGTAGATGAAGTGGGTACTATAACACCCTCAGTCCCGTATTGTGGAGAATAGTAATGACAATATTGCACGAATGGTGCAGTGCCATAAAAAGTATGCGCGTCGGTCATGCTAGATTCCCATATTGCAGATAATCCTCTTCCTTCTTGGATTATTGTAATATGCCTCGCATTAGCGATCACATGGATAACGCTGGCTGCGTCCGTCAGATGATATTTATTAGTTAATCGATTTGCATAATTATTTTGCGAGCTGGTTCCATTCGGATTTACTGCATAAATCCGTGGACCTTCATTCGTAACAACTCCTAGAGCTGATGCAGAACTAGCTCCTGTCAATGTAAATCCTGTTATCGGAACTGTGCCGGCGATAGACCCAGTATATGTTGTATATGCAATTGGATTAAATACAGCGTATTTTAATGCAGACCCACTAAGACATGGTGCGGAACAACATAAGTTCCATGCAGCACCATCAAGAGTTGTTGCTGCGCCAGTGGCTGCGATCGTTGGCTGATCTGCTGCTCTGTTGCCACCAACATATGTCCAACCAGCTGCAGTGGAATCTACTATTATGGATGACGCTGTGCTGAATCCGCCCAATAGACTTGTGCTTGGAGTAGCAGATGTTATTAATCTGACTATATCTCGCATCGCTGCAATTGCGGTAATTGCTGTTCCGCCAACTACTAATTTTGCATACATATCTAAATTCCTTCTGGTGTATAGAATACACTGAGTTTATTATCATTAATCACATTGGGATCTTCTTGATTTTGGCAAACAAAATATATATTATCACTAACCCTTAGAGTATTGAAACTGATCAATGCTGTTTGCATCTTTAATTCCAATTCATTTATTGTTCCAGCATATTTGTAAATTTTATGTTGATTAAAATAATTTTTGATTTCGTCTTCTGTCATATTAATATCCAATAAAATAATAAGCAGTATAAGATAATCCAATGCCCGGTTTTATAGATCCTACTTGTGTTATATCTGCAAATAAAGAATCTCCAGCTGCGACTGATATAGTGATTGAAGTTGTAGCAGATGATGTTGATGCTGCTAAAGATACTGTACCAACACTTGTAGATGTTGCGTATGTAGTTCCAGTTTTAAGAGTTAGGATAATACTGGAACCTGTAGATTGGGCAGCAGTGGAATTTTTAGTATCTATCATAACCTTCACTGATGTTATGATAGCATTAGATGGAAATGATAGAGCTTTAAAAGCATTTGTAACAACTTTTGCAATTGTGGTGTTTGTTCCGTAATTATTCTGGATATTTCTTAATGTCGATCCTGCTATGAGATTTGCCGCAGTTGCTGTCGATAGATCAGCAGTTCCAGTAAACATTTTACCAATGGTCGAATCGATTAATATGCTTCGGGTTCTTCTAGTCATTTTATACCTGCATGATTGTTATTATTGCACGCCAACTTAGTGTATGACCTGCGACTCCAGTTACATATATATTAATTGAATCGTTAGTATTATCTGCTCGAGCATCTACCATATAATTAGCATTCGATCTATATATTATCGTTTCAAATATCGAGCCAATATCTATTACAGTTCCACCATTATTATTTACTACACCTTGTAATCTAAATGCAGCATGATCTCCAGTAGTATCTGTTCGTCGAGCGACTATATCGATTGTATAATACGCAGTTTTACCCGATGTAACTGAAACGCGCGATACTCCACCAATCAATAGCTCTGTTTCAGTCGCATTAGTCGTCGTACCAGTCAATAAATATTGACTATCATATTTTGATGCATATAGAATAACAGCATTAGCGACTTGTAATCTATCAGATACCAATAATCTAATAGCAGTATTTGTAGTTGTTAAACCAGTTTTAACATTCGTGATTGCGAGATTAGTATTTGCGAGTGCTGATCGTTCAACAGCTTTTGTCTGATATATGGCAGCAGCATTAGCGACTTGCAATCTATCAGAAACAAGAGTTCTAATAGCTGTATTGGTAGATGTTAATGCAGCCCATGAAGCTCCAGAAGAACCACCACCAGCACCACTTCCAACAGCATCCCAATAAACAGTTGATCCATTAGACTTTAAAGCATATCCAGAAGTTCCTAGAGAACCATTGGCTACGAGTTTTCCGATTACTGTATTTCCAGATACTGTAAGATTCGTTGATATTGTTGCGTGACCAGTATGGGCTAAAACTCCAGAAGTAGTTGGTGACGCTTTTGTTGTATATGTAGCAACTGCGTTTGCGACTTGAAGATAGTCTGATGTAAAACTGAAAACAGCATTACCATTCGAGGAATATATCTTCCTGTCTTTGGTATTAATAGCCAGTTCGCCTGTGGCGATGTCTGAAGTTGTTGGTATTTTATTAGGTACAGAACTGCGCTTAATCTTTATGGTTGAAGCCATAATATCATTTTTTCCTATGTAGGATGTTTAGAGAAAGTCTTTCGACCTCTCTAAATATTCTGGGAGAAGCCTTTCGGTCTCCCAGAATTATTTAGATACTGACTTATTTATTAATAAGTTCCACCATCAATTAATGCGTCGATTTGAGCTTGCGTAGTTGTGCTAAAATCAATAGTCTGATTAGGTTCTGATACAAGACCATAGAAAAATTTATAAACACCATCAGAGGCGTCGCGAATCATACCAGTATACTTTTTACCACTTGAAGTATATGTTTGATAGATACCCATATCGATCGAATCACCAACATTATTATTGGCGATCTTAATCATATTATCGCCAAGAGATATAGTTGTTGAATCAATATATGTTAGTGATCCAGAAACAGTAAGATTGCCGCCAATTGTAGTATTACCAGATACTGCTAGGTTAGTTCCTACAGTTAGTCTTCCCTGAGCTGCAACAAGACCAGAAGCACTGACAGTTCCAGCTGCTAATGCTGTAATCGTACCTAATGATGTCAGAGAAGAAGAAGTTACACCAGAAGCAAGCGCGGATCCAGAAAGAGTTCCTGCTGGAGCAACTACAGCGGATGTAGATATAGCTGTTACTAATCCTTTTGCATTTACAGTAACAGATGGTATTGCAGTCGAACCACCAAATCCTCCAACATTAGAATTAACAGTGGCAAGAGTTGTAGCATTTCCAACACTTGTAACATCGCCAGTTAAATTTGCATTTGTAGTAACATTAGATGCAGTAAATGCAGTTGCAGTTCCTGTGATATTTGTACCGACTAACGCAGATGGAGTTCCGAGCGCAGGAGTAATTAGTGTAGGGCTGTTCGCAAGAACAACAGAACCAGTTCCAGTTACCGCTGTAATTCCCGTGCCGTTAATTTTAAATACGTTATCGGTTCCTGCTGTATCGAAAGTCTTATTCGTTAATGTATCTGTACTCGATGCTGTAAACGTAGCTGCGGCAACTGCGCCCCAATACACGGTTGTTCCATTAGACTTTAAAGAATATCCTGAACTTCCGAGAGAGCCATTTGCCGATAACGATCCAATAAGTGTATTGGCATTTGATGCATCAAGTCTACTTGTGACAGTCGCTTTATTGGTAGAAGTATTACCAGATACTGCGAGATTCGTAGATATTGTTGCACGACCAGTATGAGCTAAAAGACCAGAAGTCGCAGGGTTTACAGACGATACTTTGGTCCCGATATAAGTATTAGTATTGGCTAGAGCAGAATTGAATGTAGATGTGCTAACTCTAGTAGCAATATATGTGTTAGTGTTAGCTAACGCAGAATTGAATGTAGTCGTATTGACTTTAGTAGCAATATATGAATTCGTATTACCTAGTGACGGTTCTGCAGAAACGGCAAATACTGTTGCACCATCTGAAGAATACAGTTTACGATCAACTGTATTGATTGCTAATTCACCAGCACTCAAAGAGGATGGAACCACACCACCAGTATTATTGCGTTTGATTTTAATCGTAGAAGCCATAATTTACCCCCAATGATTTATACTATTTATAAGATTTATTTTTAAGATTAGAAAAATTATTAATCTCTTTAGTTTCTTTAGTCTCTTCAACTCTTACTTTAGATATATGGTTTAAAACAGATCCTCTGGATACTTGAATTTCATTCTTTTCTAAAATATATCCTCTAAAAGCCAATAGTTCTTTCTCCAACAAAATATTCCTTGTTTGTAAGAGAAGAACAGTTTGTGTTAGATCGTTTATTTTTTGTTGCTGTTGAGATATATACTCATCTAACGCTTCTTTTTCTTTACTCATTAAAAAGTTCCACCATCTAATTGATCAAATTTTGGAATTCCGCCAGAATCAATTTGTAATATCTGTCCACTAGTTCCTGTAAGATATCCAAGAATCGAACTATTAGCTCCAAATAAAATACCATTGGTTGTTACAGAGTTTAATCCAGTTCCACCATATTGAGTTGATAATACATTACTAAGAATAAGTCTAGATAATGAAGTATTTCCAGATACTGTTAAATTTGTTGATATTGTTGCACGACCGGTATGAGTTAGAAGACCCGACGTCGTTGGATTTACAGAAGATGCTTTAGTAGCAATATACGAATTTGTATTAGCAAGTGCCGCTCGTTCGACAGCTTTTGTCTGATAGATCGCAATTGCGTTAGCGACTTGTAAATACGATGCAACGTTCGCGCCTTTTAGAGCAACGAATGTAATAGTAGCATTAGAACCTGGTGCGGGTGCTCGTGCAGTAGAGATTCCTCCATTTGCATCAGATTTTATTATTGTATCGCCCAGCTGAATAGTGTTTCCAGATAACCAAAGATCTTTCCATCTTCTTGAAGATGATCCTAAATTATATAGATTATTCGCTTCAGGTATTATACTTCTAGTTGTTATAGTAGTTGTAAATGAGTTTGAGCTACCACCGCCTGAAGTATTTGCTTGCCATTTTCTAAGAGTCGAATTATATACTAAAACTTGACCATTAGTTGCAGAATCTACACTGTTAAGATCCACATCATCTAGATATTTTAAATTAACTTCACCAGATCCAGCAGAGTGTCCAGTTGCTGCACTATATGCGATTCTAGATATTTTTGTTTCAACAGTTTTTGTTAGTTGCTCGAATTTTTTTTCTAAAGGAGCTACATCTGCGTCGGAACCAGGATCACCTTTATCACCCTTCTCTCCTAAATCACCTCTATCACCTTTCTTTCCTGCTACACCGTCTTTACCATCCTTACCATTTTTTCCATCTTTACCGTTTTTTCCTATTGGTCCAAGATCACCAGCTATTCCACGTTCTCCACGCGGACCAATTTTTCCTTGATCACCTTTGATACCCTGTTCACCTTGAACACCCTGTTCGCCTTGAATTCCTTGATCACCTTGGATACCCTGTGTACCTTGAACACCCTCTTCGCCTTGGATGCCTTGAATACCTTGCTCACCTTGAATACCCTGTTCGCCTTGAATTCCTTGATCACCTTGGATACCCTGCTCACCTTGGATGCCTTGAAGGCCTTCTTCACCCTGAATACCCTGTTCGCCTTGAATTCCTTGCTCGCCTCGAACTCCTTGTGAACCCGTTTGTCCAATAAATCCGCGGTCACCTTTTTCTCCACTGGGTCCTTCTGTGGATTCTATTTTATCTAATTTTTCTACAAACGAAACTTCGCGAAGGTCTAACTCTTCGCGAAGTTTTTGAACTTCTTTTTTAGTTTGTGATTCAGCTAATTTTAAAGCTGCAGCAAGTATTTTTGCTGTTTCTAATTGATTCATTTATCATCCTGTAAAGATTCCTCATTTTCAATATTTATATTTTCAATTAATATGGACATATTATGAATTAATTCCGATTCCTCCTTCGTCATTTTTTTAGCATCTTTTGGCGGAGGTGGAGGAGCTCCTTGTGGTGCAGGCGCTGGTGGAGCTGCTTGTTCTTTCTGACCATCTTGTTGTTGTTCTGGAGGTGGAGCGTTAGCTTGCTCAGTTGCTATCTGATCATCCATCTTTTTAATATCATCTTCGGTAAGTCTTAAAATGTTTCTACGTATCCAGTCCTGAGAATAATATTTACCAACATATCCATCAGCAACTTGTAGAAGATTCATACGTTGTGAAAGTATTTCTTGTTCTTTCAATTCAGCATAATAATTGTCTTCTTGAAAGTCGTAAGAAATATAATTTTTAACATCTTTCCATTCAGACTTAGACATAACGCCAGTTAATACTAGCTGCGTCTCAAGAATTCTATCGAACACATGTGAAAATCTAGAACGAAGTCTCGCGATTAATTTTGTAAACTTAATTTCATCGCGGGTGATCTCTGACGACTTACCCATATTAAATGTGCTCTCAGACAACATTCTGCTAATAGGAACATTTAACGATTGATATAATTTTTTGCGAAAGTATTCTACGTCCTCTAACTGTCCAAGATTTTGTCCACCAGGAAGCGTAGTTATTTCTGTTCCACGATTTCCTTCTCTGCGGGGAAGCCAATAATCTTCTAGCATCGTCATGAATTTTCGATCATCGCGAACTTCACCTGTAGATGCGTCATAGACGAGACGATTTTTATGTTTGACCATCATGTCACGAAGATATTGTTCGGCTTTCATCTTAGGAAGATTACCAACGTCAATGTAAAAAATTCTTCGTTCGGGCGCGCGAGCTAAACGATAAATTACAGTCGCGTCTTCCAACATGCGAAGCTGATTGAATGGTTTCATTGCTTTATGTAGATGAGAAAGAACCATGCTATTTTTCTCATCTAACAATCCGGAATGAACATGGCATATACTATCAGGAGAAATTTTCACGCCCTGTGTGACAGTTCCCATATTAGTATGACCAGATTTATTATACAAATAATATTCTTGGAATGGGCGAACAATTGCAGATTTATCATTCGGAGTCGCATCGGCTCTATTGGTGATAGGAACTCTAAGTTTTCTCATTCTTCTTGGATCAATATAGCGAAGCTCTTTAATACCCTCGCGAGGCTTTTTGGGGTCGATCATCATATGATAATAGATTCTTCCATCGACATACCATCGTTGAAATATATCATGAGCCATATTTTGAAAGTCTAAGAGCGTCAATATCTTTTCAAATTCTTCTGTAAGTTTTGTTTTTACGCGAGCCGGCTGATCTAATTTATCTAGATTGAGTGTTACTGGAAGATTGCCTTTATCATTGATGACTGCTTCGTTTACAATGTCTTGTATTGCCAAATCAATATCTGGCTGTTGAGCCATTTGGCGATATTTCGTGACTAATTCAATTTCGGATTTTGCAGTAGATTCTAGATCAATATATGTGCCATATGATCCACCAGGAGCAATTTCAACTGCTCCATCCTCGTTAGGCTTTGGTACAAATGATGGAATAGAAATGGCTTCTTTTACTTCATCCTCAATTTTACCAATTTTAAAACCAAATATTTCGAATGCCATATTGTCTCTCCAAAAAATAAATCCGCTAGTACTATTTAGCGGATTTATTTTGAGCTAATTATACTACTATGATTCTCTATACGGTTAGAATCCCAGTCGTTGAGGGAGCAGCAACTCTCCAATAGTCGTATGCAAATTCACATTGAAACTCTTCGATCGCATCCGTATCCCAATTTACATCAATCGCTTGAAGATTAACTGGGAAAATATTAACGAATTCGTAAGTTCTAATAGGAACGCCAACCTTACTATATTGTGTTACTGATGCAGTTGTTCTATACGATGCCGATGTAGAAAGCTGTGTTTCCCGCAAGTTTGCTTGATGACGATTAATCGCATTGCTCCAAACTTCTAGAGCGTGACGAACTTGAAAATCCTCATCATTCAAAATCGTAGGTGACCAATTAGCAAAAGTTCTTGTTCCCGCTATTTTAATCTTTCGACCAAAATATGAGGCTTCGATGACGCTCAAAGAACTTTCGGGCATCTGCGCTGCTTTACATGTAAAATTAACCCGCGCACCGATATTCGGAACTCCCGAAGGTGTATCTATAATCACGCTGAACAGTGATGGACGAGCGCCTCCTAGGGGTAACCCAGAAGAGCTGAACTCGGAAATATTAAAAGCCATAAAATTCTCCTTTTTCTAGTGTTCTAGAATTTTCCAACAACTTCGCTGAACTCTACACCAGTTCTAACTGCTACGAAATTAAGTTGTATAAAATTAATAGAACGAGCTGGTTTAATATAAATGTCTCCGATGAATTCGTTTCGATCGATTACTTCGCCCGTGTTATTTGTAGTATCACAAACAACTCTATAGTCAAATATTCCTCGACGGCCCTGAACATCACGCAAGAATGGCTCTACTAGATTTCTAAATTGAGCTCGTGTGAATTCATCATTAAATTCGAATAGAGTGAATTTAGCAGCAGTAGATATTGCTTTTTCAAGAACAATAAACAGTCTGCGAACGTTGATACGATCAAATGCGCTTGGTTTAGAAAGCAAAGTTTTATCACCAAACAGAACTGTGCCTTGACCAGGAAACGTAACAACCGGATTTACACCAGCTTTGTATAACTGATCACGTTGACCTTTTGTTGCATTGAACGCCAGTTTTATTACGTTCTTGACTTGTCCGCGATTGAATCCGGCAGGTGAATACCATGGATCGCGTTCAGTATCTGTGCGAACCATAAGACCGGCAGTATCACCGTTCAATGGAACGTAGCGATATAAATCGTTGTATTTATCGTATATGTATTTGTAATTACCATCCATCACTGCATAAGATGATGATGGAAGCAGATTACGGAATGCAATGATGTCTTCCATTTCTGATCCAACATATCCCGCATTATTAATTACGTCCGAACGTTGTGGAGAAATTACAGCAACGCAATCTTTACGAACTTCAGCAATGTTGTTGATAACATGTATTGCTTTCGTTTGATTACCATCGCTTGTTAGTATCAGAGATACATCAACAACTTCTGGATTTGAAAATAGATTATATCCATTAATATAATCAACGGCTCTTGGTTGTGCTCCGTCACGACCACGCACAAATGAAGAATTAAGAGCTGATGTTTGTGCGCCTATACCAAAATTAATACTTGATGTTGTTGGTCTGCCTATATTGGTAACGCCTGCCAAATTTGAAGCCCACCAAATATAACGTGATGTTTGATTGATTACTGTTTGATAGTAATTTCCTGTACCATCTTCAGTTCTAGCATTTGACGCTTTTGAAACATTCGAAAATATTTCAAGAACTGTATTCGCGACTCCACTGATTCTTCCATCTTCATCAGCAACAATGATATGCATTTCATCATTCGTTGAACCATCCACTATTGCAAAAGCAGAAGTACCAGGAGCTCCGCTGAAGTAATTATAGAATTCCCAACGACGAGGAACTAATGATTGAGTAGTTACAGTATTTCCTTGATATTTATTCTGCAGTGTGATCGTTTTGCCGGACGTAGAAGCAACTCTTACTTCGTATCTATCTGGACCAGCAATTAGAATATCTCCGGCGACCAGGGTCGCAATCCAAGCAGAATTAGAACCAGTTGAAGTAACAGAGTTATTTGTAAATGCTAAAGTTCCATTGGCAGTGCTCTGAAATGTATTAGAAGAACGACAAACAGAAACACGCAATGTATTACCAAAAGATCCTGGATATTTCGCTATCCATGGTCCTACACCAGTAATTCCTGTTGGTCCTGAAGCTGTTGAATAATTATCATAATAATCGTCGTCACTCTTGATAATAGTATTCTTACCATTAGCTGAATTAGTATGTGCATTACGTGCAACAACAGTATCTGTGGCTAACGTCGCTACGTTCGATCCGCGCACTGTTCTCGTAACATACAATTTATTACCATAGCTAAGAAAACTAGCAGCGGTGAAAAAATCCGCTGCAGTATTCGAATTAGGTCTTCCATAAGTATTAACGAGATCATCTTCCGATCCTATTAGAACTCGCTTATCTACTGGACCCGTGATCGCGTGCATCGCGATCGCGCCTTCGGTTGTGCTTACGGCCGGAATTACGGTAGTAAGATCGATCTCACTAACATTAACGCCTGGCGAAACTTGGAATGGCATAATCAGACTCCTTCCATCATTGAATAGATTGGTTTTACTCTTTTATTTATAATAATCGAGTTTTTACTAAAATTTGTCAAATGTCTCACCAAATTCATTAGTATATCCTCTTCCTATAGAATATTCATGTTCCCCATCATCCACAAATCCCGCAGGAAGAAGATCTGACTCCATTTCTTTCATTTTTTCATCAGAAAGTCTTTTTCTAATATCCATATCAGTCAATTCTTTGAAATATGGTTGTTTTGCTAACCATCCAAACATGACTAATCCCATCACCATATCGTCGTGACATCCTTCTTCGGCTTGATATGAATTTCCTTTTACGATAAAGGTAGACAGCTCATCTATAGTTTCAAAATCTTGAATAATAAGTTTATTATTTTCGATAATATCTTTTATGTTTGAACAGCCTATTCTTTTTACTTGTTTGGACATCTTTACGCCGTATGTAGTCTTTCCGCCAAATCCTCCTCCGATTCGTTGACCTCCACGACCTTTAACTGATGTGCTTAAAATATTTTCATATTCAAGATCAATATTTAATGTATCTACAACCTGCTGACCAATATCATTAGTTTCAACAAGAAGATATGCGTCATTATAGAATCGTCCATAATTGACTAGAATTTCTGGATATAATAATGGTGGAAGAATATTTGAGCGATATTTGGCTACTTGTTTGAAAGGAATTTCTGTAACGTCTATCACTGAGAGAGCAGAGTAATCTAATTCTGCACCATGACTCGTATCTGCAACTATAACATATACATGTTTTTCTTTTGGATACTCGTATATATCCAGTCCCCATTTATCTCTAGTCGGAGTTATGAACGCTAGCTCGCGAAGTTTCGTAGGATGAATAAGTGTGTGTATGCTACCTAAGAACGAACAATTAAACTCTTGGTCGAATTGTTGCTCGCTTGTGTTTCTTATAGTTTGTTTTTTCCATTCCTCATCGCGCCCAGGAATAGCACTCCAATGAACTTCGATATTAATATAGTCGCTTCGTTTTTGTTCTGAATCAGTCCACATTTTATAGAAATGATTCATACCGTTTGGTGTGGATACTATAATGATTTTAGTTGTTTTACCTGCACTGATAGTCGGATATACTGATTGAAAAAATTCATCAGCGATATTTCTAGGAACGAAAGCGAATTCGTCTAGAAATATTAAAGAATAGGATCCGCCTCGAATAGCACTGGATGATGTTGCGGCCGCAGTAATTTTAGATCCGTTTTCAAACTCCAAAGATCCTCTATTCCAAGTTGCGACTCCTTGCTGAATCCATTTTGGAATATGCTCGTATGTGAGTTTAATTTTGGCTAGAAGTTCATTCGCAAGACGACCCTTATTCGCTAGAATTGCAATGTTTTGATTGTCATTGAATAGGGCATTCCAAAGAAGGTATCCTACAACTGTGGTGCTCTTACCACTTTGGCGCGGAAGTTTACAAATAACGAAACGGTTAGAATGAAACTTCTTGACCATATCTTTTTGAAAATCCCACATTTTAAATGGAACTAATCCTAAATCGACAGATACGATCTTTACATAGGTTTCAATAAAATATTCTGGGTCTCCAGAACACCTGATATATTCTTCAAGTTCTTCTTTCGAATAATCTATTTTGACGCCTAGCGTCTTGAGCAGAGGATTTGATGCATTACCCATTGTAATTTTTACCTTGACAATTAGTTATTTTCATGATATAATACAGATGTTCCGAAGGGTCATATTATATAAGCGATTTATTCCTGTTGTTTATAAGTTTTTGTAACTCTGCAGTATTACCTACAAACAAATTATTCTGAATATTAGTATCTCCGTTTGTATTTTCCTGAACATCTTTTAATTGCTTACGAAGATGAATTAAATCTTTATTCGCATCGACCAATGTCTTTATCATCTGAGAAACAACTTCGTATGCTCTAGGAGAATCACTCGCTCGCGCGAGAAGAATAATATCGTCCAGAGCTCCAGTTCCTTTAGAAATAATTGTATGTATATTTTCTCTAGCTGTTTCGAAGTCTGCAGCTGCATCGTTATCGACAGATATCGTTGTGGGTAATTCTACAATAGGTTTTGAATTGGTTGGCAGATTCAATATTTCTTCCATATTATATTCCAAATTTGTTTTCATTCAATATATCCATAAGTTCCATTCGCGTTTTGGAACGATCTAACTTCATCATCACCTGTTACAGGATTATACTTTAGTCCATCTGAATAGAAAAATACATTTGCGCATATTCCATAATCACTATTTGCAGAAATAGTAAGATAATTGACAGAGAGCGCACTATTACTTGTTGGTGATCCATTCGCAAATTGACCTGGAGTCAATACAATTCTAGAAGATCTTCCAGTTCGTTTTACATCTTCATCTGATATTCCAGGTTGTTCTGCACCAAGAAGTGGATCGATAGCTGTATTCGCAGCATAAACCACACCAAGATCCACTTGAGCTCTTTTGATAATCCCTGCTCTTTTAACAGGACCAAAGAACCAACCCTTCATCGTGAATGTTATAGTATATACGAGCGCACGTCTTGCGATGAAGTCGCCTTCATATGTATCATCTATAGCTACACCAACCAATATAGTCGGCACATCCATCTTGATACCCATCTCTGGAATCAAGTTAATAGTATTATTCCATTCTGGTCCAAAATATGGAATTATTTGCTCAATGATCTGAGCACCATCGTCTGCATTTTTTACAAATATCGAAAGAGTCATATCAATATTATATGGAACTGGAACATACTGATACTTCATTTTTTTAAGATCTGGAGAATTAAACGCTACGTTTTGAGTTGTAGCTGATAATCTACGAGTTCCGTCGTAAGCTAAACCTGTCATTTCAAAGCCCATTCTAGGCAATTGAAGCGCAACACTTTGATCTAAATTCGCATCTTGTTTTATACGAACCAGCCATTTTTCTTTCGGACCATATGCGATGGGAACAGCTATGGTTTGAACCACTGTTCCCGCAGAATTAATACGATGAACGACTAAGTCGTTAAACATATTACCAAACGCGACGATATATTTACGAACTGTTTGATGATAAAATTGATTTCCAAACATAATTAATACCTATCCGTTTCAGAAAATGGATTCTTCTCACTAAAATCTATATAAAGAGTAGATTGTTGCTGAATATATTCATTATTAGCAGATGCGTCTGTAGATGACATTTGATATTCTTGAATAATAGAACCACCCTCTTCTTCCATTAATATTCCAAGACCATCTTCGAGCGTAAATTGATACAATAGCATGTCTTCATTGTATCGCGCACCGATAGCATCAATAGCTGTATTTCCAGTCTGTAGACCTTTTCCACCAATACGTTCAAACAATTCACAAGTTAAATCGTATGTGTATAGTTTTCCATGAGGATAAAATATGGCTTCATGCTCTACGAATTTTATTTCATAGAGCTTGCTTGTTAGCGGAAAGAATATTAAATCGCCCTCAAATGGTCTTGTTGATGTGATAGAATATCCATTGGCAGTTCCTGACTCTAATCGGAATGAGTCTGTATTTAAATATGCGCCAGTATTAGCAGTTTCTACTTGATAGTTGTATCCTATTTCATCGAGTAGTTTCTCATTCGCTATTTGACCCCATCTTTTTTTGGAGACAGTGAATGTGATTTGATCTCGAATTTCAAGATTGAATTTTGAAAGAAAATCGCCCTCTCCCTCAAAACCTTGAGTGTTCTTGATATACATCTCTAAGTCAATTGCATTGCTGAAAGTAGACAACACATCTTCGCCAAGAAGAATGTCCTCTTTCACAAGGGTTCTTGGAAGATATTTTACATCCATGCCATACATCTTTATCGACTCCACAATAAGATCGTCCATGACGTCTTGTTCACGAACATACGTGAACGGTCGAAAATATTTGTTTGTCGTCACTTCTATCCGACCATATCAAACACAGGTAATGACTGTGAACTTAGCATTGTATCTTCTAATCTCTGAACTTCTTCATTCGCATCTTGAAGAATGACTCGCCCATTGAACGTTATTCCGCCTGGAAGTTGCATGCCTTCAAATTTTGATAGATTCATTCCCCATTGGCGTTTAATTAAAGCTGTAGCGTATTTTAATAAAAATACATCAGCATAAACGTCTGTGTAATTCTCTGGATCTACTGTACCATAACAATCTACAATTATGTATTGACCCGCAAATACATCAGTTGTCCAATCTAAATCTAAAAATAATTTATCCATATGGCGATTATATCGTATAGCTTTTTTACCATTAAAAATTTCTTCCAATGTTTCAACGTGCCGCATCGCCATAACATATGCACCAGATGCAGAATTAGAAAAGTCAAATAAATCGTTTAGATGCATCTGATATCTGATATTAAACAATCCGTTAATATTAGAGTTTCCGCCAGTAGCGAATATAGATGTCACTGATTGAATTGATTCTGGAAGCGTTACATATCTATTTGTAATATCTGTTGGAGTCATCAAATACGATAAGTATAGATGTTCAGTTCCATCATAGTGATAATCGCGATAATAAGCTAATGCATCGTCGATTCTATCCTGAATTTGCTGCTCATCTACGTTGATGTCAACAACAGGATATCCTAGTCTACGTAGGCAATACTCCTTAAATTCTTGTCTTGATACAGGAAGTGCCATAATAGCTCCATAATTGTATTTATGACCTATTTATAATCAAAACATTCTCCAATCTCTACGTTGGTCTTTGATGATGCTCACAGATTGTTTATTTTAGACTGCAAGTTTATGAACGATTGCCCCCTCACTTTATCAAGCGTTTCAGTGAATTCTAAAAACTTTTCAGGTTCGCCAATGATATCTAGTCTTTTTAATATACTTTCTAGTTCGATGATAATTTTAGATAAATTAGATCCTTGGAGGATTTGAAGCGCATTATTAATTTGAAATTTGGCTTGTATTTTCATCTCAGGCGGTAAATTTTCAAATCTTAAAGGCATAGGTCTTGTTGCTACATGAGCTTTAAACTGTAAAAATGGAAACATAGCTGATAATGACTGAAAAAACATTGCTGTTGCTGTATAGTCTAATATTCCATAGGACGTTATTGTAGAGTGAATTGATACATTTTCGAATTCTTCACAAAACAATAAAATATTTTTTTCTACCACTGGCCAATCTGTTCCATATCGCACGTATTCTGCTGTTTTTCCAACTGCATCAATACTTAAATTTAAATATAAATTTTTAAACTGTTTCAATCTACTAATGAAGATCGGGTTGTATACACTACAGTTAGTGAAGATTAACAACTGAATGTCTTGCTTGCCGATTGATATTAGATAGTCAAGCACATCATAATATTTTTTAATCAACATTGGTTCACCACCAGTTAAAATTAGTCTATCAGTGTTCTTTAATTGTTCAAGTATTTGATCGAAGTTTCTGGAAGAAATTTTGTAGTCAGCATCAGAACTAATTGTAAAATATTTTTTCAGTTTTTCGTTTTTTTCAACTTCTTTTTGTAAAATTGAACTAGAATCAGTGTCGCACATTCTGCAACTAAAATTACACTGATTACTGATACGCAATTCCATCCATTTGGTACCCAAATGGTCATTTGACGTTAGATTAAAATTTTTACACAACTTTGCATATTTTTCTGTGTAATATTTTCTAATACTGTGCATGCCTTCGGCTTCTCTTTTCCAACAACCATTACAAGTAGATGGACGAATACCATCTAGAAACTGTTGTTTAATTCCTTGAAGGTAATTAGATTTTATATAATCATTCGGACTAGATAAAATTTTATCTCGACTGGCACAGCAAAGGGATGCATGGTTGGATTGATAAAAGAGTGAAAGCCAAGGTGCTGGGCAAAAGGATGATGAAATCAAAACATTCTCCAATTTTTCGTTGGCTGTGTGCCTGTAGCATTGGAAGAAGCTTCTCTGTAAATTAAATTAAAGTCTCCTGCTAGACATATTCTTTGTTGAAATAATTCGTTTTCGTCAAACGCTTCGACAATAGTTTCTTTCCTGTAACTATCAACGATATCATGAGTCAACTTTCCCGGAAAAACAAATAAATCTCCCTCAGTAGCAGGCTGCTCCCAAGTTTTACAATTAAACTCATTCCATTCTTCTTTACAGTTAAATTCAGACATACAGTAATATAGATCATTAATATTATTATGATTTCTATAGAACCTTAGATTTTTTTCTAAAGTTTTGGGTATATTGATATAGTAAGTAAAAACAACATGGGCATCTGCATGGCTATGAATATTTGTTGGCGTTCCTGTAACACTCAGCCATGATTTAACAAGAGAAAGATCATATAATTTATCGTCTATATTCATCGTTCGTATATACTCTCTCACGCATTCAGAAGCGAAACGAAATATTGGAGAATATGAATCTATAGTATGCAATCCGATATGTTTAGTTCTCTCACCTACTCCGACAACACTTTTAGTTGTTCCGTTATTTCTAATATAATCAAAAATAGTTTCTTTAAAATGTTGTTTGAATTTTTCGTGATCTAGAAATTTCCATTCCCCATATAATGTCGGAAATATCGAATGTTTAATCATATATGTGTATTTTATATTTCTTCTTCAGTTTGTGAAAATAAAATTCCGCTATTTGCATGTAAGATTGGACCGTAATTGCGAAGTTCATTTGGTAGAAAATTACCTCTAGGAAATCCAGTGGCAATGGTGGCTCTTCGTATCTCGATATCTTTGTTATAAGCGGTTTTTTGCTCATAATCCTTGAATACATATTCAATAATTTCTTTAGTTGCAAGATTTCGAGATAATACAACTTCGTCTAGTGCGTTTTTATATGTAATAGTTATGGATAAAATTGCTCCAGTATTTTGATATTTTTCTTTTATATATTCACGATCACTAGTTTCTAAAATAGGAAGTCTTGATTCTGGAGTTGTTCTCTCACGAATTATAGTTTTCTTGATAGGCATAATATTATCCTGTGTTTGTATATAAATAACTATTTATAGTGAATTTAAAGTGAAAATTATGATCATTAGTGAAAATAATTGGATCAATGATAATTTTACGCCCACAGGGCTTATATCAGATTACGATGTAAAATTCAATCTATATCCATTCAAACCATTAGAGTTTCATGCAGCTGCAGAACAAGCGGCAATAAAAATCTCGAAAAAATATCAAAACCTTTATGTCGGACTCAGCGGTGGAATTGATTCTGAATATGTATTGATGTGTTTTTATAAATTAAAAATTCCAATAATTCCTTTAATCGTATTATGTGAAGGTAATGAAGAAGAATCAAAATACGCATTTAAGATATGTGAAAAATTAAATATTACTCCTAAAGTTATAATTTGTTCAAATTATGAAATTATTGATATATGTCTAAATTTTATATTCAAAAAAATAAATGGTATAGGATTCCAATCCGCAACGCGAGCGTATGCTGCAAACTACGTCAAAGAGAATGAGGGAACTTTAATTTGCGGAGAACACATGATTGGTGATGGAGATATATTACTAAAAGATAGTGAATATGCTATGAACGAATGGGATGGATATGATTCGGCACACTTTGGAGATGAAATTGGCTTTTTTACATATACTCCTGAATTGGTTTATTCGATGATTAGTGGAAATACTTTAGATGGTGAAAATATGTTCTGGCAAGAATATAAATCAAAATTATTCGCATTAGAAGTAAGGGATAAAATTTATTATAGTTATCCAGAAAGAATTCGAAAAGTAATTGCATCTATTCATAACTTAAAAAAATTTAAAACTGGAATACGATGGAAAAAAAATGAGCTACTAAATATATTCAAACCCTATCTAATATATTCATAATGATCATCAGCGAAAATAATTGGATTAATGACAATCTTACTAAATCTGGATTAATGTCTGATTACGATGTAAAATTCAATCTATATCCATTTAAACCATTAGAGTTCCACACTGCAGCTGCAGAAGCAGCAACTAAAATATCAAAAAAATATCAAAACCTCTATGTTGGACTCAGCGGTGGAATTGATTCTGAATATGTATTAGTCTGTTTTGAAAAATTAAAAATTCCAATAATTCCTCTGATTATTTTGTGCGAAGGAAATGAAGAAGAATCGAAATATGCATTTAAGATATGTAAAAAATTATCTTTAAAGCCAGTTGTGATTGAATGCTCGAATGATAAAATTATTGATATATGTGTGAATTTTATATTTAAAAAAATAAATGGTATAGGTTTTGAATCTGCAACGCGAGCGTATGCTGCAAACTACGTCAAAGAGAATAAGGGAACTATGATATGTGGAGATCATATCATAGGCGACGGTTTTGCATTAATAAAATATAGTGAATATAGCATTAATGAATATGATGCGTATGATTCAGAATACTTTGGAGATGAAATTGGATTTTTTACATACACTCCTGAATTAACTTATTCTATGATTAGTGGTAACACTTTAGATGGTGAAAATATGAGCTGGAAAGAATATAAGTCGATATTATATGGATTAGAACTGAGAACTAAAATGCACTATAAATATCCAGAATATATTCAAAAAATAAACCACGCTATGACAGAATCAAAAAAATTTAAAACTGGAATACAATGGAAAAAAAATGAGCTACTAAATATATTCAAACCCTATCTAATATGAACAATAATATTCAAATATATTCTCCAGATAAATTTGGTTTTTATCAAGTTGGTGAATATAAAACATATAGTAGAATAGAAGCAATAGAATGTGCTGCAAAAAATAAAAAAAATATTCATTGGAATTATAATGACGAAGTATTTTTAAAAGTAGATTTTTCTAAAGAGATAGATGTATCTTTAAATGAATTATATAAATTAAGATGCAGACAAATTAGAAACTCTTATGATTACGTTGTTCTTTTCTATAGCGGTGGATCTGATAGTCATAATATGCTAATGCAGTGGATCAATTCTGAATGTAAATTAGATGAAGTTGCAACACTTGTATCTCTCGAAGGGTCTAAAGTTAAAGATAGCTATGCAAATATAGAACAATATACTGTAGCAATTCCAAACATTATAACTCTTTCAGAAAAATATAAATTCGATTATACAGTGATAGATTTTTCTAAATTTATCATGGATTATTTATCTACTAATGATCGGCATGAACATATACTATATGATATGAATTTTAATATTTCACCAAATAATATTGCAAAATCTTTATTGAGGCATAATGTAGATAAGTGGAAAAATTTAATTCTTTCTGGAAAAAAAGTTTGTTTTCTTTGGGGTATGGAAAAACTAGTTTTTAATAATAGAAATGGAAATAATTATTTAACATTCAATGATGCGTATGATAATGTTGTTTCTCCAATTGTTCAAAGAAACTACAATAATGGATGGTACGATGAGTTTTTTTGTATTAGTCCGGATTTACCAGAATTAATGATAAAACAATGTAATATAATTAAAAACTTTTTCAAAATAAGAAATACAAATTTACATTCAATTCTATCATATTACCAACAAAAACCTTCTTCTCGTGGATATAATAAGTTATTAAATTTATATCTATCTGATAAGGGCTATCAAAAACTTATGTATCCATATTGGGATGTAAATACATTTTCTACAGGAAAATCTCCATCTTCAGCAAAATCTAGATTGGATGATTGGATATGGGACGGAAATATGATACAAAAAGATATATTTTTGAGTTCATATAACAATTTTCAAACTAAACTTACAGAGTATAATAATAATAAGTTTTCAGAAAAGTTTATATCTACAAATGAGTATATCATTTGATAGTTTCTAAATCCATATCATAATCTTTTAATGATTGTATATTATTTAATATATCTAAAACAGTTCTGCATTCATTAAGAATTTTTAATGTATTTTCTTTTTTCTCAATCACAAGTGTTCTTTTTTCTAAAAACTCTTCCAATGTCTTATCATTTCTTAATGCATAAAATAAGTTTTCTATTTTATTTTTACATTTTAAATTTATATGTTCAACCAAGCCAGATTGCATTAGCAAAAACTTTGATTCGCTTATTGTGTAGATAGTATTTGCGCTATGTTCTAAATGATTCAAATTATATTCTCGATAAATATCCGATATATCCATTGAAATTATCTGTGTTTTTTCTTTAAGATATCCTATTTTATCTTTAAAATTATCGACGACAAAATATAATTTATTTAAATCGTAATCCTTCTCAATATCTATTTCTTCTATTTCTTCTATTATTTTATCATTATTATCTAAATACAATAAATTAATCATTTGAATTGTTCTCCATAAAACCAATTAACTAATGAATATCTTGTTCCTTTTGTTACTGGCGTGACTCTGTGCTTAATAAATGATGGAAATACTAATATAGATCCCTGTCCTTTTATATCTGGTCTTGTTCCATCAAAAAATTCAAAATCTCCACCTTCATATGTGTCCGGATTTGATATAGAAATAACTAAACTTAATTTTCTCATGTTCTTTTCAAACTTCGAAGAATCTTCATGGAAATCATAAAATTCATTATTACCATACATAGCGAATTGAGGATCCTGTTGCCCTGATATTTGAAAGTTCCACGCACTAGTATTCGCTCGATGTGCATAATGATTGCAGATAGCACCAATCCACGAATCCCATGAAAAAAATCCAACAGTAGTTTTTCTTATACTTTCATTAAGAACTTCTTCACCTAATCCAACCATTGCAGGTTTTAATTTTAATTTATATCCTTCTTCAATAATCGCTTCACATATATTTGTAGGGATTATTTGTTTCCAAGACCACCATAAAGGTTCTGCTATCATATTTTTTTTACCCACACATTATCTCGATAATGACTGGGATTGCTTGAGAGTCTATCTCTATTTATTTGATGTTTTTTTGAATCTTCCGCAGAAAATGTTTTTATTTTCGCTACTTTATTATATTCTCGTTTGAATGGAATAACTTGCATCAATGGATATCCAGAATCTAATTTTAAATATCCTTCTATCTTAACGAATCCTGGAAAATTTACATACTCATAATAGTTATCAGTTTCAACTATTCCAGCCATAAGTTCTAAGTTATCATCAATTCTATTTATTGGAGTTATAAACAAACTAGACCATCCAGGTGGAGTTTTAATCATCCAGTAGTTTAATATCTTTAATGGAATTTTTGGAACTTTAGGATGAGTTTCTATTTGAGATAGTTTATGGTTTTCTATTACATTATATATGAAATTAGATTCCCAAGACACTCCAGTTCCGTCATCTATAACATTTAAATGAACATCAGCAACTAGAGGGATTATCCATCCTGCCGACATTGCATCTAAAAACGGTGGACATCGTTTAAGCGTTGGTAATGGTGTAATCTTATCTTCATCTTTGTGATAAGATTTTAATCGTTTATACCAATCGGGAATAAATTGCTTTGCTGGAAAGGGTTTAGGTATTACTCCCTCTAATCTAGGTTCACAAAGAAATTCAATGCTGTCATCCAATTTTTTCCAAAACATAATATAAATTCCTCATAATTATTGAGCAGAAAATGAAACTGTCACTGATTTTCCTGGTGCGACTGTAACTGTATAATCAGCCAAAGATTTAACCGCTACAGTTGTTGTTCCTGAAGTTCCTGATCCTCCTGCGGTGCCTCCTGTTCCTGGATTACCCGCTGCTCCAGCATTTCCTGGGGTACCGCCGGTGCCTGCATTACCCGCGCTGCCTGCTGAACCTCCTCCACCTGGACCACCAGGCTGTCCTGCACGCAAAGCGGGAACACCTTTTGATCCGGCCTGCGCTGGAGAACCTGCTCCGCCGGGACCACCTGCACCACCGCCGGTGCCGTTAGGACTACCAGTTATTGGTCCGCTGTTTTGTCCAGCTGCACCACCACCTCCGCCGGGACCACCTGCTCCGCCGGGACCACCTGGTCCGCCGGGACCTGCGGCTCCTGCGGTTCCTGGATTTCCTGGATTTCCTAAAACTCCAGCATTACCAGCAATATAGGTAATTGATGGTGTTTCACCAGTCCATGCTGTAGGACCGCTAAAGTTAGAATTTACACCGGCACTTCCAGGTGCGCCTGGATTACCAGCAGATCCTCCTGTTCCTGGCGCTCCAGCATTTCCTGCTGTTCCTGTATTTCCTATATTTCCAACAACTCCAGCACCACCGGCGGTAACACCGTTTACACCACCAGCTCCGCCAGCACCTGGATTACCAGTTCCAACAGTGCCACCACTAGTTCCTGGTGTTCCTGCGCCGCCAGCAGAACCCGGAGTCGCCACTGTTTCTCCTCCACCACCGCCACCGCCACCGCCAGGAAGACCAGAATTTCCTGGCGATCCAGCATTTCCTGCTGTACCTGCATTTCCGGCTGCGCCGCCAGTTCCTGCTGTACCTGGAGTGCCATCAGAACCAGCGCCCGCAACTGTTATAATTCGAATTCCATATGGAATTCTATAAGTGCCTGAAGAATTAAATGTTTGAGATCCAGCGGGTTGAATTGACCCTGATGATAGTGCTGTTGATAACATATTATATCTTTACGCTAATAGTTGAAAAGTCTAAAGGAATGTCTTGCATAGTTTTTGCAAACCATCTTTTTTGATAAACTTCTGATTTATCTGGTGATTCCCAAAATATTTTTTCAAATATTAAAATTGGTAATTTTGTGAATTTAATAGTTGTTCCTTCAATTTCTGGATCTTGAAACCAAGTGCTAAGTGCTTCTAAACTATCATTTTTATGTTCTAAATCATAAAAGAGATATGTGTATTTTATTTTATTCGAATCCAAATATAATTTAAATTCAGTCGACTCGTCATTCAAAGTCGAATACAAATATATATCCGAATATTTAATTGCAGGTATCATGCGCCAGTTTCCTTTTCTGGATTTTTCTTATATTACACTTCGATAAATGATAGTGCAATATACCATCTAGTATCGCCATCAAATTTCGTGCAAACATATATTGTAACTTTATTTGCGCCTGTTGATACTGGAGGTAATGTTGCGCTATTATTATATAGTAGGGATTCTCCAGCCGGAGCAGCAAACGCCATCGTTCGACCACCAGTTGCATCCTGTTTGAAAATTATAACAAGACTTTTTATTGCTTCTGTCGATCCTGGCATTCCAGTAGGTAATGTAACAGTTGCATTATCCGTTAATGAAATTCTCTGAGCGTTTCTTACATTAGTTAGTGTTATTGCGGTAGAAGATGCGCGATATGACATTGCGTCTTCTGTGAAATTTCTAAGTTTTTTACTAGAAAAGTTTACGTTATTAGAGAAAACTCCAATAGAAGCTGTGTTAGAATAAACTCCGTTTGAACCAGTACCATTGATAATTACACTACCGTCGGAGCCGATACGCATACGTTCTGCGCCATTAGTTCTAAAAGTCTGAACAGCCGCCGCAGGAACGGAAGAATATTGCAGTTCACTTGCAGATGCTGTTATTGTTGCGTAGTTCGTGGTTCCATCATTTGCATAAAAATACATAGCCCCCAAGTTGTCTGAGGAACGACCTTTAATCACAATCCCTAAGCTATTTGTATCCGCAGTTACTACTAGCGTTTTGGCTAGAGTCGTATTACCTGAGACAGTTAGTGAACTTGTAACTGTTGCTTTATTTGTTGATGTGTTTCCTGATACAGTAATATTTCCTGTATGAGCAATAACGCCAGTAGATGTGATCCTTTTACCTGCAGCACCTAAAGTCGTATTACCCGATACTGTAAGATTCGTTCCTACAGTTGCACGACCAGATAGAGTTGCAAGACCCGTAGAAGTAAATGCTACGTTTGCAGTGATAGTATTTGCGTAGAGAGCCGAATTATTAATAGCGAATTGGCTTAAACGATCAAATCCTATATTTGAATTCGTTCTCCACGTATTGAATGTGTTTGTTAACGCTACGTTTGCAATTTTGGCCATGTTAATCCCTATTTAAGCGTGAGCTGAATCAATAACTTTTTAATTTCATCGATATCAGCCTTTAGTGTATTTATATCTTCTATTGCTGAATTTAATTCGATTTCTCTATTTTTAGTTTTTTTGTATGCAGCCAATCCTGAAGTATTGATATTCAGGATTGGCTGCGCGTCTTTTTCAGAAATTATATTCCTAACAAATCCAGGAGAATCTTTTATTTTTGCAAACATATCACCCTTAGATCTGTTATTCTTGGAGGTCTCGTCGAAACAGTATTTGTCATAACTATTTTAATCGCTATATATTTATAGCCGCTAAATCGAGCACCTAAAGTATTTCGATATTCAACCACTCCAGTAGAATTATTTGCGCCCGATAAATTAACAACTACAGAACTTCTTGTAATTTTTTGAGCGTTTGTTGGATACTTACTTACACTGTATACAAATTCTTTAAAATCATTTGTATTTTCTGTGTCAGAAATTATTGTCGATGCTGTATTCTGCGTCATTGGTATCCAACGTGCATCTAAGAATGTATCACTATCTTCACGATGTATAATCTTATAATATACGAAGATTCCAGCTGTGACAGGCTTATATGCTGTAAGATATATTATCATATCTTCTGCATCTTGACCATCTGCTAATGTTACCTTACGAGTGATATATCTTGTTTTTGAATTTCCACCAAATTTAACATAATCTTCCGTCGAACCAATATCTGTATTTGAACTAATTAAATTTTCAATCGTTGTTGTTGAAACTCTTCTCGTGTCGAGTGTAGGTGAAGCAAGTCTATTTCTACTTGAAATTGTTGCTTTAATTTCACACGAACGCGCAGCATTCATTCCAGAAGCACTTGCAGCTGTATTTGATTCAACACTTCGACTTAATACGTATCGAGAATCTGCAAATTCTGTATTATCATTCGTGTTAATATTTATGAATGATGAATCTTTCGTTGAAACGCTTTTTGCAAATTTTCCAGTAAAGGATACATCAGTATTCGATGGCTGTATATAATCTTTAGTAAACTTTAAAACGTCTATTTTAAGACTATTCAACGATACAATACGAGCGGAGTATCCATCGATTTGACCAGTAACGAATGTGTTAGATACAAACATACGATTATTAGAAAATCCACCAGCAGTTAATGGAACTGGTCCACTATTAATAAACGATGTATTAGCTAGATGCAAGAATGTGTTGCTCGAAGTTATTGCATCGTAATATGCCATACGACCGATTGGTGTTACGGTAGATACGATTGCACCAGTAGAGTTTCCAACGATCCCACCAGTTGTTACATTATTCGTTCTTATACGAACACGTTCTCCACCCTTAAATTTACTAGCGATCGAAATATTTTTGACTCTAACTTGTCCTGCTGCGAATGACGTGATAGTTCCAGTTGCTCCAGAAATCATACCCTGCGCAAATGTAGTATTATTTGCGACGCTTAAAGTTTTTGTGTTCGCAAAGGTTCCGCGGAGTATAGTTTCGCCATGAATTAGTTCTCCCGCACGCGCGAATCCGCTAGATACGTTTGCAATCGATAGATAGTCGCGATCTTCATTTTTGAATATCACAACACCTGATGAAGCGTTATCAAAATTCGCTTGATAAAGTGTGTATTTCATATCTTCTTCTATTACTGCACCCCAAGTTTTATCATTCGGAGATATAAACATTTCACCCGTAACTGGTTGTCTAGAAACTCTAGAACCAGTAACAATATCATTTTCTCCAATTCTAGAAACCCATGCAGCTGCATTCGGATTGACTCCTCCAGGAATTACCACGAACGCATATCCGCGTTTATCTAATAGATATACGGGCGATGGAAAATATACAGGAGTGGGTTTAGATCCATCATCACTAACATTTATTTGATCAGCGGATAAAATCACTCTTCCAAAAGGAATACATACGTTAGATATTTGTGAAGTTAAAGGATCTAATGCTCTAAGTTCAACTATCACTGGATAGCTTGGATCTTTAGTTGAAAAGAATAAATCCATTTTAGTCAAAAATGATCCAGAACCTACTATTCTACTTGAAGATAAATCAGTGAAAAAACTCTGAGCAATTGGATCATCTGTTGCGGCTGGGACCCAGCCGCCGTCGTCACCAGATGGCACTGGAACTGGTCCAAGATTATTTGTAAAACTTCCACCAGATTTAGTTCGAGTAAATGAACCAAAAGAAGATTCCGTTTGGAACTTTGTTTGAAATTCTGGATATCTAGTAGATACTATTGTTTCCTGTAAGCCAGATATCAACCCCTCTGCTGTATAAGCTGCTTCTGCGCATGTTATTGTATTTCCTAATGCCTGGCTATTTGTAGGATTATCTGTTAATCTGAATGATTTAGTTCCTGTTCTGAATTTAAGAGCACTATCATTAGGTATTCTAAATTGTCCATAAACTCTGCCATTGGAATCTGATGAAAGCGAACTTCCTTCCATCCCAGTATTTGCAAATGAAGAATTCGTTGGGGTAATATATGATGTGACATTTACGTTATCAAAAAATGCATAGAGTTTTGTATTGCGTTTAAGTGCTTCTCCAACAAAATTTATCAATCTAGATCTCATAAACGGTTGAATATTTACATCTTTAACTAAATCCCCTGTTGTTTGAGTTGAAGTTTTATCAACAACGCTACTTGTTGTTCCTCCACGTGTAGATTGAGTAGTAACTGCTTCTGTTATAATAATATCAAAATCTTCAAAAATCTGACCGCCAACGATTCGCGTGCCTCGTGAAACATTTCGAGTTCCAGTTTGCGACACGCCAGTTATTACAGTATTCCAAGCGTTCCACGCAGTTCCCCATGCGCTAGGCATATGCAACCACGCATCTGTATTTAAATCTAAACTTATGGTAACATCTGGACGATTAATAGTATCACACCAAACGTCATTATCTGGAGTTAGAGTTATTTTTCCCTTGAAGTTATAAACAGCACCAGCTAGATTTCTTGTTGTTGTGGCGTATGGATTTTGTCCAAATATTTCGTGAGAATATGGAAGTGTAATTAAATCATTTGGTATAGTTAAATCTATGCGATTTATTACAGCAGTTTTGCTTCCACTAGTTACTGTTGTTCCATTAGAAAAATTTCCCGTAGCATTTTCAATATATAATTTATTATCGACTTGAAATCTTAATGTCGCTGTTGATGCTCCAGAAGTAAGTGTAGATAAGTTTGAGAATTTCACTTGTGAATTAGAGATATACACTGTCTGATCTCTAGAAACTCCAGCAGTAGTAACATTATTTCTTACAATATTTGAACTATTTGCTGTATTATAAAACATCTCGATATTGTCCATTTTAAATGGTGGGCGAGCAGTGCCCTCAGCAGAATCGATTGATATTTTATAATCTGAATCAAAAACATTACCGATATTATGACCAGTAAATGAATCAACTAAAATTCCGTTTTTGAATCTATCAAGACCATTAACGTCTGGAATTAATAGAGCTTTTGCATCTTTCTCTAATAAATTTAATGATGTATAATATTCTAAATTATCTACTCTCTCTTTGATCGCTCCGATGTCTCTCATTGTATATCGGTCATTTTTTATTTTTTCTACACTACATGACAAGTCTTGTCGACTAACTATTCTAGAATTATCTTGAGTCAATGAAGGATATTGCGAAACTAAGATTGTTGCAACATGCATACTATCTTCTGGGATTTTAGGTGTTATTGGAAATAATGATGAACTTCCTTGTATAGCCGAAAAAATTCCAGATGAGTTTAATACGATTGCGTCTCTACGTTTTAAATAATAATCATAATCTATAGTGTAACTAGAAGCAACTACAGGAAAATGCAAACCACCTGTAGGTTCAATGAATGCTGTAGATCTTGCCGGATTAGTAGAAATATTTGTAAGCGATGTTACTGCGTTCGCAGTATCCGTCATACGTGGTCGTGTATCTATGGAATTTCTTAGATCATATGAAATTCCGTCGACAGACGAAACAAATATAGGAATTTCATATGTGTATATTTTCGTTGTATCAGTTGCGGCAGTTGCATCATTGACTGGATAAGAATCTACAGAAAGATATCCAACACCAGAAGCAGTGCTATGTGTAAAATGATCTAATGTTACTAAAAATCTATCATTAGCTGCGATAGATAATCCACTCGTCGATTTTTTTACAAGACTGGCGTGATCATACATATTATCCAACATTCCAGTATCTAATTTGAAATGTGAAGTTACATCTGTTCCTTCTGTCAGTGTTGCGAATCTAGTTCCAGATTTTTGACGAACTGAAACTAATTTAAATCCATCTGCCAAACCAAGTGGCCACGGACCAGTTGTATTTCCCGTGTATCCCCCACCAGTACCAGCACGAAGTTCAACAAGTCGACTTCTATTAATTGTCTTTGATGCTTCTTGTCCAGAAGTTTTTGTTAATTTACATACAACAGTAGCATTTAATGTTGACATTGTTTCGTTCAAGTTAATCAAAGCTGTTGTTGGTGATGTTATATTAATAGATCTAGCTCCGTTGCGCCCGTATTCAGCTAGATCGATAACTTGACCAGCTATAAATCTCTTATGATATGCACCACTTGTTGAACTACCTGCAGTCTTCTCTAAAGTTAAAGACGTATTATTTTCAACAGATTTTACAGAGAATTTATTTGTTGGAGTTGTTGCAATATTATCGCCAGGACTTACTTGAGTAAGAAATGTAGTTCCAGATCCGGCAACAGTGGCACTTCCATTTGTAATCGTAACTGTTCCTGTTAAAGTCGATGTATTTGCAGAACCTCGCGAAACGAGATAAAAATTTGTTCTTGTTGCACTATCACTTAAAACTCCAGATCCAGAAAAAGTTTCAGACGCAATAGCTGTATCAACAGTAACTTGACCAGTTATAGCTATAGACACATCAAAAGATTTATAGAATTGAAAATTTGTATCTACAGCACCAGCTGTGTTTCTTATGGTTTTAATTGCTTTTGCTGGTATGTTGTATACAGCATAATCGAACGAAGGATCCGTTGTGTTCGCATTTAATCCATTTGCATTTTGAATATCAGCTTTCCCTTGAGGTAATGCACTATTAGCAGCTGCACCACCTGCATTAAATCCGATAGAGTTTACTGCACTGAATGAACTATTTTTTGCAGTTATTTTTATATCCGTTAGATATAATTTATAAACAGCTGCAGCTGTTCCAGGATTTCCAGTATAGTATTCAATTGCACGAACTCTAGCTGTTCCTAATTCACTTCCAGGCAAATTTGTTGTGGAATAGTTTGAAGTAGGTATGGAATTGGAAAATGCACTTCGTAGCGAAACTGGTGCTTGTGCATTTACATCCCATTTTCCAACGACGTTATTGACATAAACATAGTTACCATAATCTGCAAGAATAGTTCCACCATTTACACGATTGATATCATTACCTTTAGGAATAGTAACTCCAGAACTTGATATTTTTTCAACTTCATATCCTTTTACGAATGCCATACCTGATCCGACCTCGACCACAAGATATTGAGTATTTCCAGTCGCGGAAGAAGCATATACTCCATAATTACTACCAGTATTCAAATGATCACGAAGTCTCGGAATCATCCCGTTAACAATATAATCTCCAGATTCATCATATGTTCTTCTTGCCAATTCTTTTCTGATGACATTATATTCAGTATCTTTTACAAGACGAATTTCCTCTCCATTTTTAATTTGAAGAAGTTCTATAAAATTATTAGACACAGCTGCATCAAATGGATATTTTTTGATAATAGCATTCAATTTCAGTCTTGCTGAACCAGGAGCTGCGTAATTATACGATCCGGAAGCTGGATCTAAAAGCGTCGCATCATTTTGTTCTGTGATGATCGATTCTTCTATTTCAAAACCTACTCTATACGAAGGAAATGAAGAATATTTATCTAAAATTAATTCTTGCGCATCTACTCTAATGAGATGGTCTTTCGCAAAAATTATTCCTTCTTCTATGCGAACTCTACTACTAAGTCCGTCTGCACCAGATACAATTGAATTTGCGCTTAGCCCACCAGAAGCAGTAATAATTTCGGAATTTCCAATAGTTCTTACTCCGTTAGTATTTCCACTCAGATATGTCACAAATAAAGTTTTATAATCTGGAGTATTTGCTTCAGCACCCGCTGAAGTATCCACGACTATCGCTTTAACTTTGTTCGTAGATCCAGTTATAGTTTTTCCTAAAAATGATGCAGCATTTACTGACTGACCAGTAGATGAATTATCACGTAATTTTATATATCGAGCATTAGTATAAACTTTTGGAAGACATCCTTGGACTATAGATCCTTCTTTAAATATATTTCGAGCGAAACGAGTAATCTGATTTTGTAATATAGATTGAATTTGTGTCAATTCGCGCGCCTGCACCGCAAGACCAGGTCTAAAGAGAATGCGATGAAAATTTTTCGTTTCATCGAAATCATCATAATACGGAGATACATTTAGATTTGTTGAGATGCTTACACTATTAGCGATATTGGCCATTTATTATTCCTTAAAAACTTAATATTATCTTAATATCTTCAATTTGATCAGAAGCGCGAGTGATCGGAATCCTATTTTCATTATATATAATCACGCCAGTATATTCTTTTAATGCAGGTCTTGTATATGATATCACATTAGCAGTAAATCCAGAAGTGATACCAGTTAAAGTTTCGCCCGGAACAAAAGATCCTCCATTATTGCTAGTTACAAGTCTGATTAATTTCAATATTCCTCGTGTTCTTGCGCCATTTGTATTTGCAAAATATATTAACTTACCGCTAGCACCACTTGTTCCTCCGCGAATTTTTTCATCGGTTGTAAAATCACCGGAGACTATGTTAACTTGGATTCGATGTGTTTGATCGATAACAGATCCGAATGCCGCAGAACCATTTCTTAATAGAGGATCACGAATAATTCCAATTGTTCTGATATCATTATTAGTGGGAAGCGTGTTTGATTCTGCTCCCTGTAATTGTGTATTCATCATTATATATTTGCCAAATAATTCATTTACTGGGTTTGATCCATGACCACCATATGGTGATATAATTGGAATTGCAGTTGCTCCAGAACCACTATTTGCACTAATGGCAACATTGGCTGTTGAATAATTTTGACCTAAACCTATCATAGAAATTCTTCTTACTTGACCACCCTGCGTGTTTGAAACCCATGCAGTTGCTCTTTTTGCGCTCGTAGAGCCGCTGTCGCCAGATATGATAACAGTCGGACTTATAACATATATCGATGATGTATTTGGTGTAACAGTAAAAGGTGCTGCTAATGTAAGAGCTCTTGTAGCTCCAACATAATTTACAATCTTTTGAATTGATCCTCTCTGACCAGATCCTAATCCAGAAGTGATTATTATAGATGATCCATTATAGACGTCATCTGTAGCAACTGCATTGCTTTTAAGAACAACAACGGTTGTATTTGTTATAGATGAAAATGAGTTTGAAGTTGTTAGATATCCACTACCATTAGAAGTAATAGTTATATTATGTATAGCACCATTTGCAGCTGCTTGTTGAACAATCCATTGTGCACTAGAATCATTTGCAGAAATATTTTTAACTGGTATAAAACCGCTAGTTAAAAATTTATTTTTCTCACCAGCAGATACGGTATATAAAAATTTCCAACGATAATTATCTGCCGTTGAAATAATAGATGAACTTGTTCCAGTAGGAACTACAGTAGATTGCGCGCCTCTATTATTGTCGATACATTTATATACATTGTCTTGAGTAGTTATCACATAAAATTGTGAGCTGACTAGAGAAGCATTATTTGACGTGTATTGAGTATAAACTGTATTCGCTGTCCAATTATAACGTGGGACACAATGAGACACATCAGAAACTTGAATTCGTTTAAGCCCAATAATATCCCGCCAAAAATCATAATACGTAGAATCGTATGAATCTACTGGCGTTGGTGGAATCGCATCATTCGCATAAGCATAACTTTTACCTGCAAATAAATAATATATGTTCGGATTAGTTTCCGAAAATGATTCAAAAAATTGTATTGCGTTATGTATGCGATAGTGC
>Ga0214919_10001240_pt1 | contig 42308 bp, 44 predicted proteins | sample LL1503_MetaG_FD_177994 | JGI IMG/M metagenome (GOLD analysis project Ga0214919, IMG submission 177994) | Freshwater microbial communities from Lake Lanier, Atlanta, Georgia, United States - LL-1503 | ecosystem: Environmental > Aquatic > Freshwater > Lake | place: USA: Georgia | collected... | reverse complement strand
CTCGCAAAGCCAGCGAGATCACGGGTACATAACTGATCAGCATCAGGCAAGTCAAGATAATGCAGATAAATGAAATCAAGTCATAGACGAGTGCATCAGGAAATGGCTTGGCAAGCTGTGAAAGATGGGTTCTATCGGGTTTAACAGGAGCAAGCATGAGCGATTCTAAGTCGGGTGTTTTTCGTGTTGGCATCACGCACGATGTCTTAACCAGTCAGGGGCAGCCTATCTTTGGGCAAGAGGTGTTTGAATGGCTCAATCAACCAGGCCTGGTTTGGGAATACATGGAAGAGACGCCGGTCATTCGGCCCGAACATGCCGCACGTTACGATGCCATTTGTGCCATGCTGGTTCGCTTCACGCCGGAAAGTATTGGGCCTGACAAGCCTCGCTTGAAGTTGATTGCACGCTTTGGTGTGGGTTACGACACCATCGATGTACCTACCTGCCAAAAGGCAGGCATTTATCTAACCATTGCGCCCGATGGTGTGCGCCGACCTGTGGCAGTTTCGGCCATCACTTTCATGCTCATGTTGGCGCACAAGGTGGGCATCAAAGACCGCCTGACTCGTTCGGGTCGATGGGCAGAAAAATCTGATCACATTGGCACAGGCCTTACCGGTCGCACCTTGGGCTCAATTGGTGTGGGCAACATTGGCGCCGAAATGTTTAGATTAGCCAAACCCTTTGACATGAAATTCATTGCCCACGACCCCTATACCGATGCCACTCAAATGGCTGCATTGGGTGTGGAGTTGGTCGATCTGGATGAGTTGTTTCAGCGCTCAGATTTTTTAACCGTCAATTGCCCCTTGAACGCCACAACACGCGGCATGGTCAATGCCAGCAAGTTGTCTCTCATGAAGAACACGGCTTACCTAATTAACACCGCTCGCGGCCCCATCGTCGATGAAGCTGCACTGTACCGCGCTTTGGTGGAGAAAAAAATTGCAGGTGCAGGCCTTGACGTGTTTGAAGTTGAGCCTACACCCGCAGACAACCCGCTGCTGCAATTGGACAATGTGGTGGTCACGCCCCATGGCATTTGTTTTACCGATGAATGCATGCAGGGTCTGGCTGAAAGCGCCTTCAAAGCCGCTGTCGATGTGATGCACGGTAAAAAACCGCCGCATGTTGTCACTTTTTAAACCTTCTTCAATTTTTTAAAGATTCACATGAACACTCAAGCACCCCTGAAGCAAACCATCATGTCTGGCCAAACAGTGGCCGGCGCCATGGTCTTTGAATTTTTCACACCGGGCATGTCTAACATTTTGGCCAATGCCGGCGCTCGCTTTGCCATCTACGACATGGAGCACACGGGTTTGGGTTATGAAACTCTGAAATGGTTGTTTGCCACATGCCGCGGTTTGCCCATTGAGCCCATGGTGCGCGTGCCCACCGGCGAGTACACCTGGATTGCCCGTGCTTTGGACATTGGTGCGCGCGGCGTTATGGTGCCCATGGTGGAAAGTCGCGCACAAGCCGAACGCTTGGCGCAGTCTTGCCGTTATCCGGGTGTGGGCCGCAGGGGGGCGGCATTTGGTTTTGCTCAATGCGATTACATGGGCGGTGATGTGGCCGAAAAAATGCGCCAGTACCATGAGCGCACTTTGCTGATTGCGCAAATCGAAACCGAGAAGGGTTTGGAAAATGTGGAAGAGATTGCAGCGGTAGATGGGGTCGATGTTTTGTGGGTGGGCCATTTTGATTTGTCGAATTTCATGGGCATTCCTGCACAGTTTGACCATCCTAAATTCACAGCCGCCATGACGCATGTGGCACAAGTTGCGCGCAAGCATGGCAAGGTAGCGGGCTTTATGGCCACCGATCAAGTTTGGATAGAGCGCGCCAAAGGCATGGGCTACACCATGCTCGCCGCAGGCACCGACACAGGCCTAATGCAACAAGCCTTCGGCCAGTTGATCGATGGCATTAATTAATTGGGGTCAGAGCAACATTAATTTAGTCAATCTAAAGGGCTAAAGGCTAAGGGGGGCTTCCTCATGGTGGAGTACCACAAATCGTTCAGCCCCCCTTAGCCTTTAGCCCTTTAGATTGGAAATTAATGTTGCTCTGACCCCAATTAATTTGACTTCACACACCATGAAAATTACCGACATCCAAATTCATGTTCTCAAGAGTCCTCTTGCTGAGCCCTTTGCTTTTTCTCAGGGTTGGGTGAAGCAACGATCGGCTACTCTGATTGAGGTTTTGACAGATGAGGGCATTAGCGGCTGGGGTGAATCGTTTGCGCAAGGACTTGAGCCTCCAGAAATTGCAGCGACTGTGATTGACAAGGCCTTAAAGCCGTTGGTCATTGGCGCCGATCCGCTGGACATTGAAGTGCTGTGGCACCGCATGTACAACATGACGCGTGATTTTGGTCGCAAAGGTTCTGTCATCTCGGGCATCAGTGCCGTGGACATTGCGCTCTGGGATATTGCTGGCAAGTTCTATGGTCAACCCATTTACAAGTTGTTGGGGGGCGCCTTTCGGCTTCAAGTCAAACCCTATGCAACCGGCTTTTATCGCATCAAAGGGCAAGGTGAAGCGCAGCGTTTGGCAGAAGAGGCCATTCGGCATTTCGAGGCTGGATTCACCCACATGAAAGTCAAACTTGGCTACGGTGTTGACGATGACATTGCGTGCATGAACGCCATTGGCAAAGCAATTCAGGGCAAGCCCATTAAGTTAATGATTGACACCAACCATGCTTATGGCCGCGCTGAGGCATTGCGTCTTGGGCGAGCACTCGAAGCATTTGACCTACTTTGGTACGAAGAACCGGTGGTGCCTGAAGATATTCAGGGCTATGTAGAAATGAGGCAAAAGCTCAGCATGCCCATTGCCGGTGGTGAAAACGAGCACACGCTTTATGGCTATCGCGAGTTGCTTGGTGCGGGTGGCCTGGACATTGCTCAACCCGATTTGGGTTCTTGTGGCGGCATTAGCGCAGGCCGTCATATCGTGGCGCTGGCTCAGTCGCATGGTGTTCAAGTCAATCCGCATGTTTGGGGTTCGGCCGTTGCGCAGGCTGCATCGCTTCAACTGATTGCAGCGCTGCCTGTGGCGCATCATTCTTTGTTTGCACAGCAACCACTTCTTGAATACGACCGATCTTCTCACCCCTTCCGCCAGCAACTGACTACCTCGCCCATTGAGTTTGTTGATGGTTGGGTGAATATTCCTACAAAGCCTGGCCTTGGCATCGAAGTAGATCGAAGCATCTTGGACAAGTACCGCAGTTGAATCAAATAATGCATCACAATTGCGTTGAAGACTAAAAATTTAAAGGGGACACTTTCATGTTTAAAAAACTAGCCTGCTCAACACTCATCGGTGTGGCGCTCACGGCCGTTACTGCTGTTCAAGCGCAAACCGCATTTCCCGCCAAAGCCATTCGCATCGTGGTGCCCTTCGCTGCTGGCGGCACTTCTGATATTTTGGCGCGTACCATTGGCCAAAAGTTAACCGAGTCTTGGGGCCAGCCCGTGGTGGTTGAGAACCGCGCCGGTGCCAATGGCAATGTTGGTGCAGACCATGTGGCCAAATCGGCACCCGATGGTTACACCTTGTTGTTGTCAGACGTCGGCGCTTTGGCCATCAATCCCAGCGTGTACCCCAACATTCCCTATGACGTGGTGAAAGATTTTTCACCGGTGGGCATGGTGTCTTATTCGCCTCACGCATTTGGCGTACACCCTTCTGTGCCGGTGAACACTGTGAAGGAGCTCATTGACTATGCCAAGGCCAACCCTGGCAAACTCAACTTCGCAATTTCTGGCACTGGCGGCGCACCGCATTTGGCAGGCATTGCATTTGCGCAACGCACTGGCATTAACTGGGCCTACATTCCGTACAAGGGCGGCTCACAAGCGGTGGCCGATGTGGCCAGCGGTCAAGCCAATGTCATCATGAATGGCATGTTGGCCACTTACCCCACCATGAAGTCTGGCCGCATTCGGGCTTTGGCTATTTCTAGTGCGCAGCGTGTAGGCTCGGCACCTGAAGTGCCCACCATTGCCGAAACGCTGCCTGGTTTTGAAACAGGTTCTTACCAAGGTTTGTTGGCCCCTGCTGGCACACCCCGCGATGTGGTGGGCAAATTGAATGCAGAGGTTGCCAAAATTTTAGCCACGCCAGAAATGCGCGAGAAGTTGGCGGTGTTGGGCACAGAAGTTCGTACTGCGCAGCCTGAGGCACTGGGTACTTTTATAGCCGCCGAAAAAACCCGATGGGCTCAGGTCATCAAAGAGTCGGGTATCAAGTTTGATTGACAGCCTGTGGGGGTCTACCTCACGGGTATTCCCTGCAGTGCATTGAAGATTTTTATGGAATAGTTTTCTCATCAATTAACAGGTAGCTCATCATGTTGAAAAAATATCTTCACCAGTTTCTCATTTTTGTATGCCTTGCTTTGATGGCGCCTTGGGCTATGGCGCAGGCTTGGCCATCCAAACCAATTCGCATTGTTTTGCAATTCCCCCCAGGTGGCTCCACAGATGCCGTGGCCCGAATTTTGGCGCAATCGATGACCGCGTCCTTGGGGCAACCTGTTTTGGTTGAAAACCGCCCCGGCGCAGATGGCGCAATTGCAGGCGAGTTTGTGGCCAGGGCTGAACCCGATGGTTACACTTTTTTCTTGGCTTCCAACACGCCCATGATGCAAGTGCCCTTGCTCAAAAAGAACCCGCCCTACGACGCCGTTAAAAGCTTCACGCCAGTTTCGCTGGTGGGGCGTTATATTTATGTGTTGGTTACCAGCCCTGCTGTGCCCGCGCAAAATGTGACCGAGCTGTTGAACTACTCACGTGCCAATCCTGGCAAAGTCAACTACGGCAGCTACAGTGGCGTGACGCAGCTCATGCACACCCGCATGAAGCTAGATGCCAAAGTTGACATGAATTTGATCAACTACAAAGGCGAGGCGCCCGCCATTACGGACATCTTAGGGGGTCATGTTCAGCTAACTTTTGCCACGCCCATTAGCACACTGCAGCACATCAAGGAAGGCAAGCTAAAAGCCATGGCCATGTTGTTACCCACTCGCTTCAGCCAGTTGCCCAATGTGCCTACCGCCCAAGAAGCAGGACTTCCTGTCTTGCCTGCCGCCACTTGGGCTGCGCTTTTTGGTCCTGCCAAATTACCTGCTGACATTACGATGCGGATGAACAAAGAGCTCAATGCTGCCATGGCCAAACCAGAAATCCGCGACCGCATTGACAAACTAGGATTTGATTTGGGTGGCTCTACGCCTGCAGAGCTTGGTCTGTTTGTTCAAGATCAGTTGGGTGCTTGGGGAAAAGCATTTGCCGAGGCAGGCATGAAGCCTGAATAAATCATTTAAGTGTGTGACTGAGCAAGCCTGAACATGGGTACAGCCTGCCCTGCAGGGCTGTTCTTAAACACCACTTCTACCTTGTCACCTATTTGAAGGGTGTCTAGATCGCAATCCACGATGTTGCTCATCATGGTAATGCCCTCTTCCAAAGTGACGTAGGCCAACGCAAACGGAACAGGACCAGCCCTTCGGGTGACGGTGACAGAATAGATTGTGCCCTTGCCACTGGCCTGAAACCAAACCGTGTCGGAGCTTGCGCACAGGGGGCAAACAGGTCTTGGGTACCAATGAAACTCATTGCATGATTGACAGCGCTTGAGCATCAGTATGCCCTTGGAGGCCGATTGCCACAGCACCTCGTTGTCTGGGTAGATGACGGGCTCTGAAAATGCTCGTTCTTGATAGGGTGTTGTCATGGCTTTATTGCCTCTCGAGTATGAGTGTGGCGCTGCCATGCCTAGAACCCAGCTGGCCGCCCATGCCTTGTGCCAGTGCAATGCCGCAGTTTTTAACTTGAACCTGTGGGTGCGCCTCGCCGCGCAATTGACGCACAGCTTCAATGACCTTGGTCATGCCACCTCGGTTTGAAGGATGGTTGTTGCACAAGCCGCCGCCATCTGTATTGAAAGGCAGTTTGCCCACCCCCGAAATTAAATTGCCATCGGCTACAAAGCGCCCGCCTTCGCCTTTTTGACAAAAGCCCAAGTCTTCTAGTTGCATAAGCACCGTGATGGTGAAGCTGTCGTAAATGGAAGCGTATTGAATGTCTGCGGGCGTGAGGCCGGCTTCTTCAAAGGCTGTTTTGCCGGACCATGCTGCGGCTGAGTACGATAAATCTACGCGGCCACCGCGAGGGCCCTTTAAGGCTTCACCGGCACCCCGAACAGAAACAATGGGGCGCTTGAGTGATTTGGCAATTTCGGGCCGCGTGACGATTAGCGCGCCTCCGCCGTCGCTGACCACGCAGCAGTCTAAGCGGTGCAGCGGATCTGAAATCATGGGTGATGCAAGCACGTCTGCCACTGTGACCACATCACGGAGCATGGCGTTTGGATTGTGCTGAGCGTGATGAGACGCGGCCACTTTGATCCAAGCCAACTGCTCGGACGTGGTGCCCCAGTCATGCATGTGGCGCGCTGCCACCAAAGCATAGTTGTTGACAGTGACCACGCCATAGGGCAACTCGAAGGGCTCATCGGGCACGTTTTGGCCCCAGTTTCGGGGCTGGGTGCCAGAGCTTGATTCTGAGCGGGGACGGCCTGCAAGCGTGATGAGTGCAACGTTGCACTTGCCTGCTGCAATGGCTTGTGCTGCGTGCGAAACATGCAAAAGGTAAGACGATCCACCTGTGTCGGTTGAATCTACATGCCGGCACTGCAGCCCCATGTAATCGGCCATGCTAAGGGCGCCAAGGCCTGGCGCATCACCCGCACAAAAATAGCCATCGACGTCGTGAAGGCTCAGTCCGGCATCGGCCAGTGCACCTTGAGCGCACTCGGCATGCAGCTGTGCCACAGTTTTGTCGGGCGCCTTGCGCGTCGGGTGTTCGTAGGCGCCTGCAATACAGGCTTTTCCTCTAATGGTCATATTCAATTTTCGTTAGGTGTTAGTTGCCAAATCCGTTAGACACCATGACCTCAATGAGATTGGGTTGGCCACTTTGAATGCCGGCTTTGAGCGCAGTGTCTAGGTCAGCGGGGTTGGATACTTTGACAGAGCGCATGCCCATTGACTGCGCCAATTGGCAATAGTCAATGGCAGGATTGTCCATGTCCATGCCAATGAATCGGTCAGTGCCTTGCATTGAAACAAGCCGTTCTTTGATGATGCGATAGCCTCTGTTGTTGGCAATGACATAGGTAATGGGCAGCTTGAAATGCACGGCTGTCCAAAGGCCTTGAATGCCATACATAGCGCTGCCGTCTCCCACAATGGCCACCACGGGCCTGGAGGGTTTGGCCATGCTGACACCCACCGCGCCCGGAATGGCAAAACCCAAGCCGCCACTGGCCAAACCAAAAAAGCTGTCGGGATGGTGCTGATGCAAAAACTGCGGCAGTGGGAAGGTAGAGGTTAAGGCCTCTTCAACGACAATGACATCGGGTGTGAGTTGCGCGCTAATGTGCATGGCAAACGTAGCGGCCGACAAGGGGCGTGCTGCGCTTTGGGTTAAAACTTGGGTGACTGATTTCTGGCGTTGAGTGGTCCAGTTTTGTGCGGCCAATGCTTGGGAACGCGCTTGTGCTTGCGCTTGGTAATGGGCGTCTGTGCGTGAGCGAAGCAAGGCCAGCAGTGCTGGCAATGTTTCGGCGACATTGGCTTGCACGGCCAATTCAGTTCTGTAGTTTTTGCCTAACTCCCAGCTGCGGTCACTGACATGAACAACGCGTGAGTGAGTGGGCAAAGGCTCGGTGGGGCTGTAAACCGACATGCGAAGCAAATCGGCGCCCAAACATAAAACCAGATCGAAGGGATCTAGGGTTTTGCGCACATTGTCTTGGTTGCGTGTGAGCATGCCAAGGTAATGCGTGTGGGATGTAGAAAAACTGGTGCTGTAGGGCACAGACTCTTGAAACACACCTGCCCCCATTAAAGTGGCCAACTCTGCGGCATCTGCAAAAGCTTGTGGGGTATTGAGTTCTTTGCCAGAAATAATGACGGGATTTTTGGCAGAAAGTAGCGCATTGGCCAATTCGCTTAAGGATGCATCGGAGGGTCTGACCCTGTTGTCAATGCGCACCGATTGGCCCAATTCAATATCGGCCATGTCATTCAGAATGTCGCCTGGCAAACTGATGAAGACTGGCCCTGTGGGGGGCGTCATGGCAATCTTGGCAGCCCGGCGCATGATGAGCGGCAGGTCTTGCAACCTAGTGACTTCAATGGACCATTTAACCAAGGGGGCCGCCATGCTGGCCAGGTCGTCGTAGAGCAAGGGTTCTAGCAGGCCATGGCCTTGCTCTTGTTGGCCTGCGGTAAGAATGACAGGCGAGCCAGAGAATTTGGCGTTGTACAAAGCGCCCATGGCATTGCCAAGTCCGGGGGCCACATGCACATTGGCGGCAGTGAGCTTGCGTGAGGCCCTTGCAAAGCCGTCGGCCATGCCCATGACAACAGATTCTTGCAGGCCCAAAACGAACTTTAGCTGGGGGTAGTCTGGCAAGGCCTCCATGATGGGCAACTCTGTGGTGCCAGGGTTGCCAAAAAGATGGGTGACCCCTTCGCTGATGAGAAGCTCGACAAAAGCCTGACGTCCATACAAATGGGCCATGGTATTTCTACCCTCTAAAAGTAAAACACCATCTTAATTTAAATGTTGGCTTTAGGGCAAATGATCGGCTTGCAAATTCATTCAAAAAACACCTGTTGCCTCAGGTCTCTGCGCAGCACCTGCGTAAATTCTGCAAACCATTTATCGGCTTCTGCGCCGCAGATGGTTTCTTTTCTTGTTAAAGAATAGGTGCGTTTTATTTTGAGAAGTTGCCCTGCCAGTTCATAGTTTGACTGGTACTTCACATCGCCTTGTGAAAACGACACGCCCTTTGGCACGCGTGTGATTTTCAAGTCTTTGGGAAATGAGAGCTCTATCCATTCTTCGTGTTGGGTGGCAGCGCAGGTTGTGGGAAATTTTCTTTCCTTGGGCAGCACCACATCGGCCAAATTTTTCATGCGCCCAGGAGCCAAGCCCACCGGAATGGCCATGGCGCTTGGGCCGGGCACGTTGACCACGGGGTCTAACTCGAAGGTGGAGTTGACTTGCCAAGCTGTGTCAAATTGGGTGGGCTCTGCTTTGCCAATTTCTCCCGAGCCTGTTTCTTGAAAACGGGATAGCAAGCGATTCACAATGTCAGCCTGATTTTTATTCTGGTAGTTGAACTGAGAGCCTCTAGAGGCGACTTCAAAAACGCCAAACATTTTGGCTTGGCTTTTGCCTTCTATGCTGCCGTCGCGCGTGAGTTTCATTTGGATGCGAGCTTCAGTGCGATCTTTGGCTGGGTGCGTCATGGGCGTGCGGCTAAGGGCACCTGTTGCGGTGTGCAACACGGGCTTGTCCATGTCGCCGTTGGGCAAGGTGCCTAAGGGGGCAAATCGGCTGGTGGAGTCTAGGTAAACATTCAATCTGGGCACGTAGGTGATCACGTGGTCAAAAATTCCAGGTGTGGGCAGTTTGGGGAGCAAGTAAGCGGTGCTTGAGTTAATGAGCGCGGGGGTGCTGTCAATGCCTGCTGCGGCCAGCAATGCTTCCAGAATCGTGACATGGTCTTTGCAGTCGCCATAAAGGTTGTCTAAGATGCTTTGAGCATCGTGCGGCACATAGCCGCCCGCACCCACATAAATGCCTAAGTAGCGAATGTTTTGGGCTACCCAGTGGTGCAGCACCTTCACTTTTTCTAAGGTGCTTTTGGCGTTGGCTTTTTGAATCAGTTCATTTGAAAGCGTTTGTATGGCGGGTGTGACTTTTGCCTTTTCTTTGGCCCTTATTTGATAAGCAAGGCCTACATCTGCATACGATTTAAAGGTGCTGGCAGAAAAGTTGGGCGCAAAGTCTGGCAGGTCTGCACGAGACTCTTCACTGGGGTAGGCCTTTTCTTGGCTGAAGGTGAATTTGTAAGCCAATGTATTGGGCACCGAAGACGCACTTAACTTACCGCCTTGCATGCCCTTGGTGCTGACGCCTACTTCAATGCCAATGTCGTGGATCAACTCAACATTGACACTTTCGTAGCGCGCATACGGGCTGTAGTGCTCCCACAAAAAGAAGTGCCCCGGAAACTCGGGCGTGTGTTGCACAGACTTGGCGCGGTAATACACCTGGCTGCCCACTTCCAGTTTGGGGTAAATAATGACTTTGGACTTGCTGTCGCTGTAAATAGATCCGTCATCGGCCGTTTCGTCTTGAGTGCGAATTTTGTCTAGGGGCACCGCAATGCGCGTGCCATCGGGTTGAATGGTGTAGGCCTCTAACACCTCGACATCTTCTAGGGTTGAGTTGTAGGAAATTTTTCTTTCGCCTAACAATCGAATGCCCTGTGGCGTGTCTACGCGGTTTTGCTCTTCTAAGTACTGGGTATACGAAGCGTCTTTGTTGACTTCATAGCGTGAGTTGCTTTTGACCACCGTGTAGGAAGGTTTGTACTGGGCAAAGGCCACAGCACTGGTGCACAACAAGAAACCGATGGCTAGCTTAATTAAATTCATTCAGAGTCGTCCTTGGGTTTGGGCTTTGTAGCATCATCATCGCTTGATTTGAGTGGAACAACTGTTTCATTTGAAGAATCTTGTGAAGTTTCGTTTGAAATTTCGTCAGCCAAGTCTTCTGACAAATCCTGAGGCTCTTTTTTCAAATCTTTCAACCAACTGGGTTGATCAGGATAATTTTCGTTGACCCAATCAATGGCATCCGATTGCCCTAAGGCCGCCGCCTTGAACATCCAATGCTTCACTTTTTCAGAATCTGCTTCTACGCCATCGCCCTCAATGTGAAACGTGGCCAACTCGTGCATGGCTTCGGCATTGCCCAAATCTGCGGCCTTTTGAAACCAAGACGCACCCAATCGGTAGTTCACCTCGACCCCGTCGCCCGACATGAGCGTGGCGCCCAACACAATCATGGCGTCGGTGTGATCGGCGTTGGCTGCTTTTAGCAACCACTTCACAGCACTTGGCTTGTTTTTGGCCACACCATGACCGCGCATCAGCGCCCTGCCAATCCTAAACTGCGCGCCCGGAAACTCAGCCTTGCTGGATTCCATGAAACACTCGAATGCCTTGGCCAAGTCTTGCTTCACGCCATCGCCCGATTCGTAGGTAATGCCCAGCAAAAAGGTGGCCCACAAATCGCCTTGCAGTGCCGCAATTTGAAACAAATCGTGCGCACGCTCTTTGTTGACCGGCACGCCTTCGCCGTACATGTAGTCAATGCCTAAAAAGCATTGGCATTCGGAATTGCCCAAGTGGGCGCCTTGTTCTAACAAGGCATGTGCTTCTGTGGTGTTAACTTCTACGCCCTTGCCTTTGCGAAGTGCATCAGCCAAGTTGTACATGGCCGATGGGTGGCCTTGCGCCACACTGCTTCGAAGCCACACAATGCCTTTGGCTTGTTCTTCAAAAGATTTGCCGCGACCTACTAACCAGCCGCCCAAATAGCCCTGCGCTACTTTGTCGCCCAACATGCAAGCTGACATTAGGTGCTCTGCGGCTTCGTCTTGAGATTCGGGCATGTAGAGGAAGCGGTTGCTAAACCACATGAGTGAGGCTAAGTCGCCGGTGTCGCAACCCATGCGGCACCATTCTTTGGCAACTTCGATGTTTTCATCAAAACCCATTTCGCCTTTGAAGTGGTGCATGGCCACCATGAGCGCGGCGTAGCCGTAGCCTTTTTTGGCGGCCTTTTCTATCCAGTGGATGTGTCTGGCTTTTTCTTCTTCGGTTTTGGATTCGCGAATGAGGTAGTGGCCATACGCGTAGTCGGCATAGGCTTCGTTGGTTTGCAGTGCGTTGAGCAGGTGTTCTAGTTCGTTGGCTCGGTCGAGGTCGGCCAGGTGGCTGTAGGCGTTGAGTTCGCCCATTTGAACTGCCATTTTGAAATGCGCGGCAGCTTTGTTGGGGTTTGATTTCCAGCAGAGTCTGCCTAAGCCTGTGTGGCCTTTGCCGTCGTTGAGGTCGACTGCTTTTTGGTACCACTGCTCTGAGAGTTCAAGGTCTATGGGTACGCCAGAGCCGAGTCTGTACCATCTGCCCAGATGGGCCATGGCAGCTGTGTTGCCGCTGTTTGCGATGTTGGTGACGGTTTCTAGGGCTTTGGGGAAGAAGGCTTCGGAGTTTGGGTTGTCCCAATGTTGCCTGGCCAACTTGAGCGCTTCTTTTTGATGCGCCTTGAACCCCAGCATGGTGTTGACATAAGCCAAGTAATCGTTTGCATTTTGACTACCCTGCAAGCAATTCCAAACTACTGTGTCGATGTCTTCAAATGTGTAAGTGTCGTTCATGTAGTTCTCCTCATGAATCGACTTTGAGGCATCCAAGGCTCGCTACATGAGCCAGCTAATTGGGTAATTTAATTGGGGTCAGAGCACATTAATTTGGTCAATCTAAGGGCGAGAGAGGCTAATTTAATTGGGGTCAGAGCAACATTAATTTTGAATTGAAGCAGTTAGAAATTCGATTAATATATTGTCAAATGCTAATAGGCTGATTCAACAAAATACAGATTTATACCGAAAATAAAACCATGAAACTTAGCGTACAAACCACCGTTAAAGCTCCCATAGAAACCGTCTGGCGCTTTTATACTTCACCAGAACACATCTTGCAATGGAATGCCGCATCTGACGACTGGCACACCACCACAGCCTCGGTAGAACTTAGAGAAGGCGGCACTTTTAGTTCGCGCATGGAGGCCAAAGACGGCAGTTTCGGGTTTGACTTTGCAGGCGTTTACACAAAGATCATCACCTAAGAGCGCCTTGAGTATTCGTTTGGAGACCGAACTGCCGCTGTAACATTTACCCCTAGCGCTGAAGGCGTACTTGTGCAAGTGACCTTCGATGCTGAAACAGAGCACACCGAAGCGGAACAAATAGAAGGCTGGCAAGCCATCCTAAACAGATTTGCCAAGCACACAGAAAATAATTAATTGGGGTCAGAGCAACATTAATTATCGAAACGGATTGCGAATCGACAAAGAAGTTTTATCTGGAAACCGAACAACCAAACCATCTTGCATGTCCTCTGAATAGAGCACATCACAACCGGCAAGACCTGCTGATGACACGATGTTGGCATCGTAAAAAGACAATTTGTATTTTGCCATTAACTGCAACGCCAACGAATGTGTTTTGACGCTTAGCTCGTGAACTTCACAAACTTCCAACAGCGTGTCGCACCATTTCCGAATTTGCTTTAAGGGCAATGCGCGTTTTTTAAAGAGCACATTGGTAAATTCGTTCAAGACTTGGATGCTGATGCTTGCATCAGCAGCAAGCAGTTGCTCTACGACATCCGCTCGCGTGCTGTCATCTGTCCAATAGATTAAGACATTGCTGTCGATAAACGACTTCATCGCGCATTGGCCTCATCACGATCGAATACAAAGTTTTGGGGCATTGCAGTTCTAAGCTCACGAACCCCTGCCAATATCTCGAGTTTGCTTGGCACTTTGGCTACAAGCAGTTCTGAGACCTGGCCCTTTTGACGCACAGCTTGCTTAAGCTTCAATTCATCGCCCACTTGTAAGCCTAGCTCTTTAACCAATGTGGCGGGCAACCTGACTGCCAAGCTGTTTCCCCATTTTGCAACTTGCATAAGCCTCTCCGAAATTAATATACATAAATAAATGTATATCTTATCGCATTCACTCAAAAAGTAAACAGGCTTCTTCATATCTAGGTTCTTTCTTCAAACCTCTATTGGAGCGCCGATAACAAGCTGTCGCAATGATTCTAAATTTTGAATGTTTTGATAGATTTCTTAGCTTGTGGCCAATTAAATGACCCCGATCTTCAGCCCAGTCAGCGGCAAGTCATAACGACTCTCCCAAGTCTGCCCAGCCACTAACGGCCAAGCATCAGTCCAAGTGCCGGTGGTAATCACATCGCCGGCTTTCACATCAGGCGCACCAGGGCATTGACGCAAAGCCTTCATGAAGTGAAGTAAAGCCATTAGCGGGCTGTCCAAAACATTGGTAGCCTGCCCCTTCTCCACGACCTTGCCCGCGTGCATAAGTTCTAAGGACATACCTGCAAGCAAATCATGCAATTGCGCGCCATTGGCGGCTACATCTTTCAGAGACACCTGCTGTCCAACAAGCAGATGAGCATGCAAGCCACTGTCGGTCACTGTATCCGCCACTTTAAATTTCCAATCTAGCGAATGAGACTGAACAATTTCAAAACCAGAGGCCATCCAATCAATAGACTCAAACAAACTTTGCACCGTAAGCTCTGAAGGCGGCGTGCAGCGCATGCCAAACACCAGCTCGGGCTCAAGGCGTGGCTGGCTCATATGGCTAATGTCTACCGTGCCCTCACCCTGCGCATTAGCCATGGTCAAAGTAGTATTCCAAACCGTACCCCAAATGGGCTCGAACACCTGATAGCGCTCCCAGATACTGCGATTGGTAAAGCCAATTTTGAAACCGCGAGGCTGCTCACCCCGAGCCTCTCGCAACTGCCGTACCTGCAAAGCAGTTTGATATGCCACTCCAACATCAGCCGGTATGCCAGCCAGTGCTTCATCAGGCCAAAGCTGACCTTCATCAAGATGTTTTAAAAGTGTTTGGGGTGTCATAGATTTTCCTTGTGTATTTAACTTAGATGGACACATTGACAACTGCCCAGACACCGTTTTGTAGTTCGTATTTTTTTGATGCTGCTTCAAACTGAGTGAAAGCGGAATGGGCTGGCCATCATCGATCAATGTTTCAACATGCGTGTCGATGGCTTCTTCGACATTTTGCAGCGCCAACTCAAAGGTGTCTCCGCCAGAAAAACAGCCTGGTAAATCAGGAACTGTGACGCCATAACGTTCACCATCGTCTGTGTGCAAGACTACAATAAATTTCATATCGGCCTTAGGCTTGGTGGTGATTGCTGTTTGTGTAAATTGTAATGATTTAGTGGGCACAAGTAACACCAAAGTTAATCCGCATTGATTTACAGCTAACAAGCATAAATTACTGGAGCATCTCTGTAATTTGACACTGAGCTTCTTTGCATCCAATATTGAGCCTCGTTAATTGGGGTCAGATCACAATTGTTTTTACTCGACTCAATCGCTCACATCAGCAGCTCACAGGCCAATGCCGTGGTGGTCTCAGGCTCCCACGGCGGACGCTCTGCGGCCGAATTTGTCATTGCACTCAGCCAAAAACCAAGCTGCGTGTTTTTTAACGACGCTGGCGGGGGCAAGGACAATGCAGGCAAAGTGGCACTTAAGATGTTGCAAGCTCACGGTGTGCCCTGCGCTTGCTACTCGCACTTGTCTGCCAGAATTGGAGAAGCGCAAGATGGTTATGACAATGGACTTGTAAGCGGCGTTAACGAATTGGCCAAAGCGCTAGGCATTGAATTGAACATGCCAGTTGATGAGGCTGTTAAATTAATGTTGCTCTGACCCCAATTAATCATGCTCAGCAACAAACTATTTGCCACTCTTCTGATTTTGTTCAGCTGCTGTCTGCAGGCCACTACCCTGCAAGGCAAAGTAGTGGGCGTGGCAGATGGCGACACCATCACGGTACTAGACGCGACCAATACAAAACACAAAATTCGCCTGCAAGGCATTGACGCACCAGAGAAGGCGCAGCCTTTTGGACAAAAATCCAAGCAGTCTTTAAGCCAGATGGTTTACAACAAACAAGTTACCGTTGAGTATCAGAAGAAAGACAAATATGGCCGAACCTTGGGCAAGGTGTTGCACAACGGCACAGACGTTTGTTTAGAGCAAATTAAATTGGGCATAGCTTGGCATTACAAAAAGTACAAATCTGAGCAACCCAAGGAAGATCGCGAAACCTATGCGCAGGCTGAGCTTGAAGCAAGAACGAAAACCGTCGGCATCTGGAAAGACAAAAATCCAACCCCGCCTTGGGAGTTTAGGAAGCAAAACAAGTAATAATTGGGACATATCAACATTAATTTATTAACAATAGAGTTCATTTTTTAAAATGTCGGCCCTACAACTAGAACAACTTGTTGAAAAATATTTCGCAGCTGTTGACAACAAAGACCTGTCAACAGCTCTATCTTTTTTCACACCAGACGCAACATTCACCATCGCTACTTATCAAAGCACGTTCAAAGGTCGCGATACCGAAATCTCAGAGATGTTTGAACGCTTGTTTGCTAGATACGACAAGATTTTGCACAGCAATTTTGATCACTTTCCCTCTGGTCCAAATAAGATCAGCTCTATGTTTGAAGTACAAAATTCAAAAATTGGTTTACCTACGATTTACAAAAATAATTGCAATTTTTTTAAACTCCAAGGCAATTACTTTCATGAAGTTTATGTTTATATGAGTGGTGATAACGCCTTAGCTTAATTAACGAAACCATATCTATGACCATGTCCACCGCTCAAACAAGTCAATCCTTGATTGAAAATATGTCTTATGTTGTGATTGCCGTAGACAACGATGGCATCATTACTTTATGGAACAAAGCTGCCGAATTGTCTTTGGGTTTTGAAGCCAGTGAGGCCTTGGGTCAACATGCCAACATGGTCATTCCCGTGAACATGCAACAAGCCCATAGCAACTGCTTTTCAAAGTCGCTGGGAGTTGTCAAAGAATTTGCAATTCGCAAAGATGGTGTTTTGCCCTTCATTCACAAGTCTGGCACGTTCATTAAATTGAAAGGCCACTTGGCCATACTCAGAGGCCCAGATGGATTGCCTCAGGGTTCTGCAGTGATTGGCTCTGTTGCCGAAAATTAATTGGGGTCAGATCATCATCGACCTCACCAGTGAAACCAAAGACAGCGCCACAAGCTGGGCTTTGCTGTTCGAGTGGTTGTTCAGTAAAGATGGGCAGGATGTGCTGCTAGAAAAACATGCGCAGCGCTTACTGAGGAGTCAGCTTAAACTGGCCCCCATTGAGATGCATGAAAGAGCCATAGAAATGTTTGAACGCTCTCTGGCCGCACCTGCGTCATAAAACGCAAACCTTCTTGCCGCGTGGGTCAAGCCGACAAATCAACCCGAATCTGCCCCGAGTAGGTGTTTTGCATTGGTAGGTTTTCGCCCATATGTTTGACGCCATGGCCATCAAACGAAAGCGATTGAAGCTGACCGCCACGGCTCTGCAATTCCTGCGCAAAGTGCTTGGCAGCGTATAAGTTGCTGCTTTGCAAAGCAGCGCCAATCTTAGTCAGATAGGGGTCGGTAGACACAGAAGGATCGAAATTGACAAGGGCAATGAAGGCTTGACGCGCAGTGTCCAAATCACCGGCAATGATGCTGTGCAGCAACGCTTCCAGCTTTTGCTTACGGCGGTTTTGCCGTTCACCTTGAGATGAATTGCTACCTCCCCAATGCTGAGGATTGCCATTGATGCGAAGAGAAATTGAAGTATCCATGGTGCGGACGCCTTTCGATCTTAAAAAACTGCGTGTCTAAACCTCTTCTGTTTGCAAGGATTTCAAAATAAGTGATTGGCTGTCTCGTTAGACCTGATGCAAAAGTGCTCAATAAAAATTGAATGTCAAGAAATCAGCCAATCACCAACAACTAAGCATAAAGAGTGCCAATAAAAAGCGGCAAAAAATTGCCACCCAACAATAATTGGGGTCAGAGCAACATTAATTTCCAATCAAAGGTGATAAAGGCTAAGGGGGGCTGAACGATTTGTGGTACCCCACCATGAGGAAGCCCCCCTTAGCCTTTATCACCTTTGATTGACCAAATTAATGTTGATCTGACCCCATTTATTGAGCCCCCCTCAGCCTCTGCCCTTACTGATTGGAAATTAATGTTGCTCTGACCCCAATTATTTTTAATGCAGGGTTTACACCGTACGGTTCTTATAGAGCAAAGTGCATAGTTGAATGTCTTGATCAACCCGGTTTGGAGACATTCATGCTTAAAGCTAATTTGCTACTCAGATCACTGCTAGCTCTCTCGCTTGTCCAAATTCCAGTCGCCTTGGCGCAGGATTGGCCTAACAAACCCATTCGCTACATCGTGCCCTTTGCCCCTGGTGGCGCTACCGACATGTTGGGGCGCATGGTGGCACAGGGCTTGTCTAAGTCACTGAACCAATCTGTGGTGGTAGACAACAAAGCCGGGCAAGGCGGATCTGTGGGGTCTGCTGAGCTGGCCAAATCCAAGCCCGATGGCTACACCTTGGGCGGTGGCACCATCAGCTCGCACGCTCTCAATGTGGCGCTTTATCCCAAACTGCCCTATGACCCTAGCAAAGATTTTGCACCTGTGACCTTGCTGGCCGCTCTGCCCAACGTGCTCGTGGTTCATCCATCGCTCAACGTCAAAACAGTACCCGAACTCATCGCCTTGCTCAAAGCCAATCCCAACAAATACTCTTTTGGCTCGGCAGGCAATGGCACATCACAGCATATTTCTGGCGAGATGTTCAAGCTGGCCACAGGCACGCAAATGCAACACGTACCTTACCGCGGCAGCGGCCCCATGATGGCCGATTTGTTGGGCGGCACCATTCAAATCAGCTTTGAAAACAGCAACACAGCCATCCCCCAAGTCACAGGCAAAAAACTGATTGGTCTGGCCGTGACGTCTGCCAAGCGCTCTAAGGCAGCACCTGAATTGCCAACCTTGCAAGAAGCCGGTCTTGACGGTTTTGAGTTAAGTTCTTGGCAAGCCATGTTTGCACCAGCAGGCACGCCGCCTGCCATCGTGAGCCGCTTGCAGCGCGATGTCGCAGAAATCTTGAAGCAACCCGAAAACGCCAAGCGCCTGGCTGAAATGGGACTTGAGCCAGGTGGCGGCAAGTCTGAAGAATTGGCAGCCTTGATCGCCTCAGACATACCGAGGTTGGGCGAGGTGGTTCGGCGCTCAGGTGCCAAAGTAGATTGACTGAGAGTCTGGCCAAGCATTGCATCTTCCCACCATCAAGGACGCTAGATGACCGATGACGAAATAGCTTGGCTAGACCTGAGCACAGTAGCCAGGCTCATTCGCGAGCGCGTGCTCAGTGCAGAGCAAGTGACACAAGCTCAACTGCGACGCATTGACAGCTTAGATCCAAAACTGCACGCCTATGCCCGCGTCACCTCTGAGTTGGCCTTGACCCAAGCCCGCGCTGCCGACCAACACCAAGCGCAAGGACAGGCGCTGGGGCCTTTGCATGGTGTGCCCATTGCAGTCAAAGACCTGTGTTGGACGGCCGGCATTCCAACAGCTGCAGGCATGCAAATTTACAAAGACTTTGTGCCAGACCAAGACGCAACCGTGGTGAAGCGCTTGCGCGATGCCGGTGCCGTGCTGCTGGGTAAATTGCAAATGACCGAGAGTGCGTTTTCAGGTCACCATCCGCTCACTGTCGTTCCGGTCAATCCGTGGGAAGCCTCCTCCTGGACGGGGGTGTCCTCCAGTGGCTCAGGCGTGGCCACGGCCGCAGGTCTGTGCTTTGGTTCAATCGGAACAGACACAGGCGGCTCGATACGTTTTCCCTCTGCCGCTTGTGGCGTAACGGGGCTCAAACCCACGTGGGGCCGGGTGTCACGTTATGGCGTGTTTGAGTTGGCAGCATCGCTGGACCATGTTGGGCCCATGTGCCGCACAGCTTTAGATTGCGGCTTGATGTTGGGCGTGTTGGCGGGCGCAGACCCCTTGGACCCCACAGCGCTGCAAGCTCCGGTGCCCGATTATTCAGCAGGTCACAAAGAAAGCTTGGCCGGCTTGCGCATCGGTTGGGATGCAGCCTATGCCTTGAACGATGTAGAGCCCGAGATTGCGGAATCAGTTAAGCAAACCCTTGCGGTACTCGAAAAATTGGGCGCGCAAATCGTGCCCGTGACCATTCCCGATGTAGGTGAACTGATAGAAAACTGGGTGCCACACTGCGCTATAGAGGCGGCGGTGGCACACACCAGCACGTTTCCATCGCGACGCACAGAATATGGGCCCATGCTGGCAGGCTTGCTAGACATAGGCAACAAACTGTCGGCCACCGACTATCAACGCATTCTGCTACAGCGTGCCACGCACACTGGACAATTGAACGCAGTACTGATGCAAGTCGATTTGATCTTGATGCCCGCTATGCCGTTTGCCGCACCCAGCACAGAACGCATTGCGAATATGCGCAAAGATCCGGGGCATCGCAGACGCTTGTCTCGCTTCACCGCTCCCACCGATCTATCGGGGCACCCTACCCTGACCTTTCCCGCGGGGGAGACAGCTGCAGGCTTGCCGTTAGCGGCGCAGTTGGTATCAGCGCATTTGAATGAAGGCTTGTTGGTGCGCGCCGGTAGCGCGTTTCAAGCAGCGACGCAATGGCACTTGCGCCGTCCTCCCATTGAAGCAATGGGCGGCAACGCTCACTGAGTGACTTCAGTTGTCAGCACCCTTCTTAGGGTAAACCGCAATTTGGACAGACTGTTATTGGATTGCACACTCAAAAGTGAGTGTCTATCATTCCATGTCTAAGTTCTACCCACTTGAAAGCCCGCAAAATGAAATTAGTTTCCGCAGTTATCAGTAGCCTTGCCATCCTAACAGTGCCCTTCGGTGCATCGGCCCAAGGCTACCCCACCAAATCAATCAGCTTGGTGGTGCCCTTTGCCGCTGGCGGACCTACTGACATTGTGGCGCGCACGCTGGCGGCCAACATGAGCAGAACTTTAGGCCAAACCGTGGTGGTTGAAAACAAAGTGGGCGCAGGCGGCACTTTGGCCGGTGGCTATGTGGCCAAGGCTGCACCTGATGGCTACACCTTTCTGATCCATCACAACGGCATGTCTACAGCACCTGCGCTGTATAGAAAAATGGCCTTCAACCCCATGACTGACTTTGAGTATGTCAGCCAAGCGGTGGACGTGCCCATGACCCTCATTGGCCGAAAAGACTTGCCAGCCAAGAACATGCAAGAGTTAAGCGCTTACATCAAAGCCAATGCCAAGAAAATCAATCTGGCCAACGCCGGTTTGGGCGCGGTCTCGCATTTGTGCGGCATGTTGCTGCAGCAGGCCTTGGGTGTCGATCTCACCACCGTGCCATTTTCTGGCACTGCACCTGCGCTCAATGCGTTGTTGGGCGGTCAGGTCGATATTTTGTGTGACCAAACCACGCAAACCACATCACATATTAAGGCAGGCACCGTCAATTTGTATGGCGTGACCACCAAGCAGCGCATTCGTGCATTGCCAGATGCACCTACCCTGACTGAAGGCGGCCTGAAAGATTTTGAAGTCATTGTGTGGCACGGCATTTATGCCCCTAAAGGTACACCCGCGGCCAACATTGAAAAATTTGGTTCTGCTGTTAGAACCGCTTTGAAAGATCCAGCCTTTGTGGCTCGCATGGCCGATTTGGGCGCAGAAATTGTGCCAGACTCCAAGCAGACACCAGAAGGTCTTCGCACTTGGCTTCAGTCTGAAATTGGCAAGTGGGGCCCTGTCATTAAATCTGCTGGCGTTTACGCAGACTGAGCTTAGGCCAGTTCAGAAATTTCAATCAAATTCAGGTCGGGATCTCTAACATAGACCGACCTGATTTTTTGTGTGGCGCCCGTGCGCACAACGGGCCCTTCCAAAATAGGCCAAGCCTCTGCATTTAACTTGGCAATCACTTGCTCAAGCGGCACTGAAGCAATAAAGCAAAGGTCTAACGAGCCTGGCACTGGCAAGTGCGCCTTGGGGTCAAACTCTTTGCCCTTCACATGCAAGTTAATCTTTTGATTGCCATACTTAAAGGCTTTTCGAGTAACGGGTGGTGTGCCACCCACAAAGCTCTCCAAACTCATGCCCATGATTCGGGTGTAAAAGTCTACGCATGCGGTTTCATTGGCAGTCGTTAGAACTAAGTGGTCTAGATGGTCAATCATTTGGCTTTTTGAATGAGATTCGAGGCTGAGGATGTTATATTTTTAACTCAAATTCAAAGCACATCCATCAAGGTAAACCATTGAGCCCTGAAATACTGTCAAATTTACAAACTTGGGTGGGTCGTTCGCAGACCTTGACTGACCAAATCACCATGGCCCCCATGCGCGGCCTCAGTGCCACGCTGGACCGCAACGACCCAGAGCCAAAGTTGGGTGATGCACTGCCCCCTTTATGGCATTGGCTGTATTTTTTGCCGCACACACAACAAAGCGAGCTTGGGCTCGACGGGCATGCTGCAAAAGGTGGGTTCTTGCCGCCTGTGCCTTTGCCCCGAAGAATGTGGGCAGGCGGTCGTTTTGAATGGCACTCACCTATTTGTGTAGGCGACACCATTGCGCGCACCTCCAGCGTTCAATCGGTGCAGCACAAAATTGGAAAGAGTGGCGACTTGGTTTTTGTGAAGGTGCTTCACGAATTGCGCAATGGCGCTCAATTGTGTTTGAGTGAAGAGCACGACATTGTTTACAAGTCGGCACCGCTTGCCAATGAAGTGGCTGCTCAGCCAGTTCTAGCTTCAAAAGGACTAGAGCCCGGCCTTGCACTTTGGCAGCGAGAGGTTGTGCCTGACGACGTTTTGCTTTTCAGATACTCGGCACTGACTTTCAATGGCCATCGCATTCACTACGATCGGTCTTATGTCACACAACAAGAGGGCTATCCTGGTTTGGTGGTGCACGGACCGCTGATAGCCACGCTGTTGGTTGATGTCTTAAGAAGAAATACAAATAGAACTTTGAAAAAATTTGAATTCAAGGCTATACGTCCTAGCTTTGAATGTGCAGATGGCCGCTCTATTAAACTCATGGCACAAACCAAAGACAATTTGCATGTGAATTTGTGGGCGCAAGATCACGAAGCGTATCTGACCATGCAAGCCACTGCAGAATTGAATTGATCCAAATGACACACGCCATTCCCAAGCCCGATGCACATCAACCACTTAGAGAAGCGTTGCGCGATATCTGCAAAAGCTTTGATTCAAAGTACTGGCAAGAAGTAGACGAAGCCCGCGGCTATCCCGAAGCATTTGTAAAGACATTGACCGAAGCCGGATGGTTGGCGGCTCTCATTCCCACTGAATACGGTGGCTCTGGCTTGGGCTTGGCAGAGGCCTCGGTCATCATGGAAGAAATTAATTTGTCGGGCGGCAACGCCGGTTCGTGCCATGGCCAGATGTACAACATGGGCACCTTGCTAAGGCATGGTTCAGATTTACAAAAGCAAACTTACTTGCCCAAAATTGCATCAGGCCAACTTCGCTTGCAGTCCATGGCCGTCACAGAGCCCACGACCGGTACCGACACCACTCAACTTAAAACTACGGCTGTAAAGAAAAATGACCGGTATGTGGTGAATGGCCAAAAGGTTTGGATCTCGCGCATTCAACACTCAGACCTCATGATTCTGCTGGCACGCACAACGCCTTTGTCTGAGGTGAAGAAAAAAAGCGAAGGCATGTCCATCTTCATGGTCGATTTGAAACAAGCCATAGGCCATGGCATGACCGTCAAACCCATTCGCAACATGGTGAACCATGAAACCAATGAAGTGTTCTTTGACAATTTAGAAATTCCTGTTGAAAACCTGATTGGCGAGGAAGGCAAAGGCTTTAAATACATCTTGGATGTCTTGAACGCCGAGCGCGTGCTCATTGCAGCAGAGTGCATCGGCGATGCCTATTGGTTCATAGACCGTGCCACCCGATATGCCAACGAGCGCGTAGTCTTTGGTCGGCCCATCGGACAAAACCAAGGTGTGCAGTTTCCCATTGCAGACAGCTACATTGAAACCGAAGCCGCCAACCTCATGCGCTTTCGTGCGTGCGAATTGTTTGATGCCAATCAGGCCTGCGGTGCCGAAGCCAACATGGCCAAATACTTGGCAGCCAAGGCCTCTTGGGAAGCAGCCAATGTGTGCTTGCAAACCCATGGTGGTTTTGGTTTTGCTGCTGAATACGACGTTGAAAGAAAATTCAGAGAAACCAGGCTGTACCAAGTGGCGCCTATTTCTACCAACCTCATTTATTCTTACATGGCCGAGCATGTGCTGGGCTTGCCAAGATCATTCTGATGGCTTCTTCCAACTCTTCGCCCACCAGACCGCCCGCTAGACCACTTGACCACATCACTGTAGTTTCTTTGGAGCATGCCATTGCAGCACCTTTTTGCACCAGGCAGTTGGCTGACTTAGGCGCACGCGTGATCAAAATTGAGCGCCCTGAGGTAGGTGATTTTGCGAGAGCCTACGACCAACGCGCCAGAGGACAAGCCTCGCACTTCGTGTGGGTCAATCGCTCCAAAGAAAGCTTGGCTTTAGATTTAAAGAACGCGCAACATTTGGAAGTTCTAAAGGCCTTGATTGCCAAAGCAGATGTGGTGGTACAAAACTTGGCACCCGGCGCTACCGCTCGCATGGGTTTGGACGCCGCTACCTTAAGAGCCCAAAATCCAAGACTCATTGTGTGCGACATTTCTGGCTATGGCCTTGACGGCCCCTACCGCGATAAAAAAGCCTACGACCTGCTCATTCAAAGTGAAGCCGGTTATTTAAGCGTCACGGGCACACTCGACAGCCCCAGCAAAAGCGGCAACTCCATTGCCGACATTGCAGCGGGCATGTACGCCTACACCAATATTTTGTCCGCCATCATTCACCGAGACAAAACAAACGAAGGCTCGCACATTGATGTGTCCATGTTGGAGTCACTGACCGAATGGATGGGATTTCCCATGTACTACGCCATGGACGGTGCATCGCCACCGCCTCGCAGTGCTGCATCGCACGCCACCATTTACCCCTACGGGCCCTTTGCAGCGGGTAGCGCACTAGACCCGCAAACTCTTGCAAGCCCCGAAGACCAGGGCACGGTAATGCTGGGTTTGCAAAACGAACGTGAATGGGTCTTGTTTTGCAAGCACGTGATGCTGCAAGACAACCTAAGCCAAGACCCACGGTTCGAAAGCAATGCCAAGCGCAACGAGCATCGACAAGCCTTAGAAGCCCTCATCTTGAAAGTGTTTTCAAATTTAACCGTTCAACAAGTGATTGAGCGTCTAGAGACAGCGCAAATTGCCAATGCCAGAATGAACAGCATGGCCGACTTATGGGCCCACCCCCAACTCAAAGCCCGTGATCGCTGGGTGAATGTTCCGTCTTCGTCCGGCGATTTGCCGGCCCTCCTACCCCCCGGCCGACAAACTTCTTTCGACTATCGAATGGACCCCATTCCAACATTGGGCGAACACACAGAAAAAATTCTGAAAGAACTGGGAATGTCGCTTCAATAATTGGGGTCAAATAATTGGGGTCAGAGCAACATTAATTTCCAATCAAAAGGGGCAGAGGCTGATGGGGGCTGACGATTTGTGGTACCCCACCATGAGGAAGCCCTCATCAGCCTCTGCCCCTTTTGATTGGAAATTAATGTTGCTCTGACTCCAATTATTTAATTGAGATATATTTGATCTCATTTAAATTTGCCACTATGTATCGCTTCTTAATCACTTTGGTGTTCTTTTTGCCCCTTGGCGTTTTTGCACAAGATGCCGGTGTCGGAACCCCAGCAGAGCCAGGTGCCAGTACCCAACCCAGTGTCATTCAGCGTGTCGAAATTGTGGCCAGACAAGGCTCTACCGAATTGCGCCGTGCCGCCAGTTTTGCAAAGCAAATTTATGGCCGTGAAGAACTAGACCGCTACGGCGACACCAATGCACTGGATGTCATGCGTCGCCTGCCCGGCGTGAACGTTGACAGCGGCGGCCCACGCATGCGCGGCCTTGGTTCGGGCTATACACAAATTCTGATCAATGGCGACCCAGCCCCGCCAGGCTTTAACTTAGACCAATTGAGTCCTTCCCAAATTGAGCGCATTGAAGTCATCAAGGCTGCGACTGCCGAACAAAGTGCACAAGCCGTTGCTGGTTCTATCAACGTCATTCTGAAAGAGGCTTCACGCCGCTCGCTTAGCAGTTTGCGCTTAGGGCTTGCCAGCGGCAAGGACCGGCCCTTGGCCAACGTCAATTATTCAATCAGTGAATCTGTTGGCCCTTTCAACATGTCCTTGCCCATTTCTCTGTTCGAATGGAATCGCGAAATTCGCAACTCGGTTGATCGCAAAATGGCAGGCAGCGATGGGCAAACCGCAGTCTCGGAGCAACTTGGCAACATCAACTCGTGGGGCTGGGGTTACAACCTCGCTCCTCGTTTTAATTACAAAGTGAGTGACGAACAAACCATTGCATTGGCTACTTTTTTCCAAAAAGGCTACTGGAACAATCGCACCGATTACGCCAACCGGGCCGTCTCAGGCAGCCCCATCTTTGACGACAATGCCATTCAAAATGGCTATTGGGAAAATCGCCGCGGCAACCTCACTTGGATTAACCGGTTCAGCGAAGACCAGCGCATCGAAATCAAGGCAGGTGTTCAACAGTCGCGCTCTGCTTTCGATTTGCGCAACCTGCGCGCAGGCGCAACACAGCTGCAAACTGTGGGCAGCAACCAAGACGATGCCATCACCCAAGCCGGCAAATACAGCCAACTGCTGGGCAGCGCGCACACTTTGACTGCGGGTTGGGATTTAGAAAACCGTGAGCGGCTAGAACGGCGCACCACCACCAATGGCGCAGGCATTGCACTTTTGCCTAGTTTTGAAGGCCAAGCCTTTGAAGCCCAAATGCGCAGACAGGCCTACTACATTCAAGATGAGTGGGAAATTTCACCCCAGTGGCAACTCAATTTGGGGCTGCGCAATGAAAGCATTGCTTCTGAAAGCAAAAATGCTAGCTTGCCTGTCGCCAATGTGAGCAGTGTGCTGTCTCCGCTTGCGCACGTCACTTACAAATTTGACCCCAAGAGTCGTGACATGGTGCGTGCAAGCTTAACGCGCAGTTACAAAGCGGCTGGCCTGAACGCCTTGTTGGCCCGCCCCGTTGTCAATAGCGCCTACGCCAACACCAACCAGACCAACACCTATTTGGCACCCGACCGCATTGGCAACCCGACACTCAGCCCCGAACTGGCCACTGGCCTAGACATTGCTTATGAAAATTATTTAAACAACGATGGCATTTTTAGTGTTGGCGTTTTTCACCGCAACCTGACCAATGTGGTTAGAAACTTAACTGAATTGCGCAACGTGTCATGGGCAGCAGCGCCGCGTTGGATCACACAACCTCAAAACTTTTCGGATGCGACAACCAGTGGACTTGAGTTTGAACTGCGCGGCCGCGCTTCAGACTTGATGCCCCAGTTGATGGGCAATGCCAAAGCGCTGAACCTTCGGTCTTCTTTGAGCTTTTACCGCTCCAGCATTGCAGCACTGCCCGGCCCAAACAACCGACTGGACGGCCAACAGCCTTGGTCGGCCAATTTAGGCTTTGATCAACGCATCAGTGGCTTGCCACTGAGCGTGGGCGGCAACCTGAGCATCTCGCCCGGCTACGACACACGCCAGAGTGCTGAGCAATATTTCAAGCGCTCATCGACCAAGGGCATTGACTTGTTTGCCATGATGCCCCTAAGTCCCACCATGTCCTTAAGGGCCGCAGCCAGTGCAGGTGTTCAGCAGTTTGGCCCGCCCAATGGCAGAACCCAAACCTTGCTATCAAACGGTGACTACATTCTGACCGATCGGTATGCAAAGCCACAGCTGAACATCACCCTTGATATGCGACTCTAAAGACCCTGTAGTACTGTGCGTTGCAAGGTCCAAATGATGCCCAAAACGGCAATGGTCAATGATCCACCGACCACAACCACCCATCGATAAAAAAGAGTATCTCTAAGCCGCCACGCCAAAGGCAAGAACACCAATACGATTGCAATTTGGCCTAGTTCAACGCCCAAATTAAAACCACCTAATGCAATGGCAAGCTGGTCTGAAGGTAAGCCAAGATCTACCAATACATTTGCAAAACCAAAACCATGCACCAGACCAAATGCGAAAGCAAGTTGCCAGCGACGAAGTGCCGCCCATCCAAGCAAATTGTTTAAAGCTGCAGCCACCACTGAAAGTGCAATGGCTGGCTCTATCAAGTCAGCCGAAGGTTCAAGCCATTTAAAGATGGTCAGCCCCAAAGTGATTGAATGCGCCAATGTAAATGCGGTGACCACAGCCAAAATATCAAGCACGGCAGTTTTCACGTTTTGAACCGCAGGCCATTGAATCACGCTCTTTCGGCTTGGTTCTAAAAATGCCAGTATCAAAAGACTCAGCAAAAAAAGAACATGGTCAATACCTATCCAAATATGCCAAACACCTTCCAGCAAATACCGCTCTAAAACTTTCAGACTTGAGCCACTGGCTTTGGTGAGTGTGAACTCGGGACGGTCAGGGCTTAGGATGGCGCTACTTTGAAAATCTGGCAAATCTATTTTGACCAATGCACGGTGCAAATTATCTTGATCAAACATCAGGTCATAGCGAAGTGTCAATCCTGACAGTCCATCTTCTGCAACATCTAAACAAGCAACAGTCCATTCAACACTCAGGTAAGTGCCATCAGCATGGTCACTTGCTTTGATGTTCATCTGCGCCAGAGCACATTTTTGACCTTTTGTGCTTAATTGAATACCTTGCTCAAGCCAAACTTTGAGTTCAGCTGTTTTGGCCAAAGTTTCACCCCAACTGACCTTGCCATCCTTGTTTTGATCGAGATCAAAGACGAGATCTATGTCGCGCAAATTGATATCGGCACGCAACACAGCGGCTTCGTTGAAGCTGCTAACTGTGATGTAACTGTTGCTGCTTGAATGGGCCTGCGCACTGCCACTTGCACTGGCACTGGCAATGGCAATGAAAAGAAGAACGCATGGCCATAAGATTGCGCAGGTATTTCGAATGTGTGAAGTCATTTTTACTTCGTTACTTGGCAGCCTGAGCAGATCGAAGTTGTGTTTTCAATCTCGTTTGTAATTCTCGGATTTGTGGGTCGGCGTAATTCGTCTTTTCGATCCATGTCAGAACAGCTTGTGCGGCTTGTGGTTGATTCAGAGCCAATGCCGCTTTTAGAAAAAGTACAGCATCACGCGGTTCTTGTTGAATTTTCCAGTTTTCAATGGACAAACGCAAACCCGCGGCGGGGTCATTGGCATAGTCAATGAAGTAGATCATTTGAGGCCGCTCAATCAGCGCCTCTTGACGCAATGACTGTGACTTCAGCCTAGATTCCAAAAGCGACGCCAGATTTGTTTCAGCAGGATCTTTAAGTGCTTTGTACGCCAAAATAGATTGCATCAACAAAGCATCCGTGGAAGCCACAGATCCTGACATCTGTTTGACTTGAAGGTATTGGCCCTCTTGAACCCAAAGTTCGGCGAGCGAAAGCTGAATGATGTGTGACTTTGGCGTGATTTTTAATTGCTTTTTCCATGTCGATATGGCCAAGTCTGGCTGGCCTGACACCCTGTATGCTTCGCCCAGGTGAAGTGCGAGCCACTCCTTAGACGATGCACTTTGAAAATTGGGCGAACTGACCAAGGTCTTGAGCAGGTCAATTGCAGTTTGCGGATCGCCAGTTCTATAACGCAAAATAGCGCGATAGGCTTTTGACTCTTCTTGTCCAAAAAGCCGATCAATACTCTCACAGTCTTGCAATGCAGCCGCCAGATCCGTCTTCAGTAAATGCATTGCAAATCGCCAAGACCAAAACTCTGCTTTATTGGGGTGAAGGTCAATGGCTTTGTTGATGTCAGCCAAGCCCCCTGTAAAATCATGGAATCCTTGCTTGACCAGCCCTCTCATAAAAAAAGCGTCGGCTGGTAAGTCGTTATTTGTCCACCACGGCAACATGGCCGCTTTTGCGGCGCCAAACCAGCGGAGATCGCCTTCAGCGAGCCCGATTTGAAAGACGGCTCTTGCGTATGACAAAGCGACGCTTAAATTTTGAGGTTGTGAACGCCAAGCCTTTGTCTGTTCACTGAACGTGCTGTTTTGGGCGCTCTTGTCATGAACAGAGGCACTTAAGACAATTGAACTTTCTTCAGGCAAAAACCTAACTTGAGAGTGCGTTGAAAAACAAATTCCAACTGAAAATACAAAGGCAACGCTGGCCTTTAGGAATGGCTTCATGCCCCGCCTCTGGCTTTTTCGTGGATGAGAAAAGGTATATCCGTACATAGATTAGGCCCATTATTATTTAGGCTAATATGCAAAATGTTATCAGCATTTTCTGGTAACTATTCTTAACCACTCAAATCATTTTGAAAGAATTAACATGAAAATTTTAGTTACTGCACTCGTTTCAGCTTTTATGTTGGTCTCAACTGCGGCTTTTGCTGGCAGCCATGGCGGCGGTAAGATGGATGATAAAAAAGTCGATTGCTCCAAAAAAGAAAACGAAAAAGCCAAAGAGTGCGAAAAGAAGAAGTAATTTTTTTAAATTCACAAAAAGCCCGTTGATAGTTTTCAACGGGCTTTTTTTCAGCCTGATCAAGAGTGGCTACAAGATTGTAGAAAAGCCATCAACTCTTTAACGACGGTGTCAAATTAAATTAATTGGCGCTTTGCGAAAGCCACCCAATTTGACGGCAGCAGGCGACGCTGCAAACACCAGCACAGTAATTTTGCCTTTTTGCGGCTGAAGTAATTAAAGTCGATCAGCTATTTTTTTTGCCAACAAAGGTCTTAAATTGGCATGAACGAATTTGCCAAAAAAAGTATGCGTACTTCCCTGTCGCAGTTGAATCATTTCATTCAAATGACTCAAAGTATCAACTCGGGTCAACGAGCGAACCAGTTGCATCTGAGAAGTTTTTAAGCCAACTTTGCTTTCAATTTTTAAGCTGTTGCCATCCACAGTTAATTTCTCGTAATCATTGGCGTGAATTGCGTTGTAAACATAGGCAATCACCAGTGCTGCAATTTCTACAAGTGAAAAAGGAAGAATCAGCGTAGCGCCGGCTAAATAGAATAGCAAGCCGATGAGCAAGGATACAAAACCCAAGCCTATAAAAATCCAAGCCATTGTGACCGGAGAAATTGAAATGTTTCTCTTAAGGTGCCAGACCCAAGCAGCGCCGTGACTTTGGCCAAGAATGTTTTCAGAAACAGGCGCATCCATTCTTTTTAAGAGAAAAGATGGATGATCATCCATATAAATTTCCAAACATTGGATCGGCTTTTTTTGCATGAACATGCTGAGTGTACTTAGTCAAGAAATAGCCATTTCTCTTGATATTCCGAATAGGAAGAATATTGGAAGAAATTCTATTGCGCAACTTGTGAATGTAGGCATGGATTGTTGACTTGTTCGTGCCATTTGACAGGGGATCTATTTCAGAAACAAACTCTTCTGTAGATACTATTTTTCCTACTTTACGAAGTAACAGACCTAATATGAGAGCCTCTCGCAGTGGCAGCTTCAATCGTTTACTTTTCAATAAAGATTGTTTGGTGGCGTGGTTGAATTCTAGATCACCATAGAAGCTAACTGTTGAGCATAAACCAAGACGTCGTCTTAGCAAAGCCCTGACCAGGGCAGCAAGGTGTTCTTCATCAAATGATTCACTCAAACACCTGTCATACCCCATGTCCAGTAACCGAACTGCAAGTTGTGGTTGACTGTTTGGGAAAAACGCTACAGCACATGAAGGGGAAGCATCTATGCGGGATGTTGTTTCTGTCGTTTGAACAAAAATTAGATCGAAATTTTTTAAAAAATCAGTTCTGTGATTTGCCAAGAGTGCCGTAAACCTAAAGACATGGCATTCAAATGCGCTTATTGATCTTAAAATTTTTTGAATCAAATTATCGTCGTTGGAAAAAATCGCGACTTTGTACATTGAGATTCAGCTTGTATTGTTTTGCTACAAATTGGACATTAAGTCCGACGTTTCAAAACAGATCGGAATTCGCTTGAATCATTTTCTACATGCGTAGAAATGATTCTTGCAACAGGCATGAATTCGTCATATAAAACAGGATCTTTGTAAGCTTCGCAAGCTAAGTTTAAAAAATAATCAGAGGAGCACTGTTGATCAATTTGCAGATTTGCAAGTGTGAGTTTGTTGTCTGCAATTTTTTTCTTAAGATTTTCAAAGATCAAATAAATTTCAATTTCATCTTCAATGTGAAGAATCCATTTCCAAGCTTGTCCCAAAGGGATTTCACTTTCCATGTCGCTTTTATTCCACAACATGTATGACAGTTTCATAAGATCCTTAGGCCGCTTGCAAATTTAAAAAATTTGACAAGTCAAAAATTGAATTCGGTGCAGCTGGCATCTTTCGGGTTGGCAGGGGCTTGAAGTTCATTGCCAAGGACTTTGAAGGCTTGGAAGCGGGCAAATCAATGTACTTGGGTACCAATTGAGCCAATGGGTAAGACTGAAGAAACTCTTTTTCTAAATGGCAAGCTTTTTCTGCAATGGCATTTGTCGCGCAGGTCTCGGAAGAAGACTTGCCTTTGTGCGAAGTTGCATTTATCGAACTGAATGCCAAAGCGGCATCCCAAACGGACAGGTCGTTCAATGGAACGCTCAGTTGGTAACCACCGCCAGGGCCGCGAGTGGCTCGAATAAGGCCATGTTCTCTTGCATCTTTCAAGATGCCTTCTATGTAGGACAAAGAAACATGGGTCATTGATGCGAGTGCATCTGCCGTGATGGTTCTGTGACTGGGCGTCTGAGCGATCAAAATAATGACGTTTAAACCTAGAGTTGAGCGTTTAGTGAGCATCGTGTTTCCTTTAAGTTGTGGAAAATTTATCACGTAATTGGATTTTTATTGTTCAAATTTACAAATATTCAATATAATCTATTCAAAATCAACTCAAATTACCAAATATGGCAAAAGATATTCAACAATCGCGCAGCTTTCACAAAATCGGAGCAGTGTCCAGCCTCAGTGGCGTTCCGACCCCAACACTTCGCGTTTGGGAGATGCGCTACCAAACCTTTCAGCCCCACAAAACAGAAAGCAAGCACCGGTTGTTCACAGACGATGATGTTTTAAAGGCAACGCTGCTCAAACGACTGACAGAACAAGGCCATGGCATCAGCAGTATTGCCAAACTGAGCACCACAGATCTCAACAATTTGCTGCAGCAACAACAGGTGACCAATCAGAGAAAAGCAAGGGCGGACTCGCAAGTTCAGTCTGTGTCTGTGGCAGTCGTTGGACTCGCACTAGCAGCCCGAATTGAATCAAAAAAATTCACCTTCAGTTTTAACAATCAAGCCATTCGCATTACGGATATTTTTACGAATGTGGCACAGGCCTTGTTGGCCAAGTTTCAAGAGAAGTCGCAAATCCTCATCATTTACACAAACTCTTTGCACGCTGGCGTTCAGGTTGACATTCACCGCTTGGCCGAAATCAACCATGCTTTGCAAGTCATCGTGCTTTACAACTATGGTCAAGAGCCCATCATTGAGTCTATGAAGCGCTGCGGCATGATTGTTCGCAGGGAGCCCATCAGCGACTCAGATTTAGCCGACCTCATTAACTCAGTTCGCGTTGTGAATACTGAATCTGGCACCGCAGGATTGACTTCAGGCATGCTGATTCCCCCCCGAAAGTACGACGACATTGAACTCATGCGTGTTGCTGGCATATCAACCAACGTCTTGTGTGAATGTCCAAAGCACGTTGCTGAAATCATCACGCAACTGGCAAGCTTTGAACAGTACAGCCGCGAATGTTTGAACAATTCAACAGAAGATGCACACCTGCACTCTTACCTCAGTACAGTCTCTGGCTCCGCCAGAGCACTTTTTGAGTCTGCACTCGAGATGGTCGCCAAGCATGAAGGCATTGATCTCAAAGTAACACCAAAAAATTCTGATTAATCTTTTGACAAGCCATCGCAATGAGATGTTGATTGCTTGGGTTCAAACGCGACTTTCGCTGGTCTTTTCTTTTTCGCTTATGCTCTATTTTATTTTGAAGGCTGCAACATGTTATTGTCATTGTCTATCCTGCGCCGTAATTTGTTACTTGTCGCATTTGGCCTGCTTGCCAGTTCGGTCGCTCAAGCCAATGGGCCTGTGCGTGTTGGGTCCAAGATAGATACCGAAGGCAAGTTGCTTGGCAACATCATGGTGCTAGCGCTCGAGGCCAATGGCATCAAGACTGAAAACAAGGTATCGCTTGGCAACACCAAGATCGTTCGCACAGCACTGATGGCCGGTGAAATAGACATCTACCCCGAATACACCGGCAATGGCGCCTTCATGCTGGGCGCCGAAAAAAATCCAGCTTGGAAGGACTTTCGGGCAGGTTACGAATTGGCCAAGAAAATGGATTTTGAGAAAAACAAAATTGTGTGGCTAGAGCCCGCCAATGCCAACAACACTTGGGCCATTGCCGTGCGCAAAGACCTGGCCACTGCCAACCAACTGCGCAGCATGGACGATTTAGGTCGCTACATCGCCAAGGGCGGTACTTTCAAGCTGGCCGCATCGGCCGAGTTCATGGAGCGAACCGACGCCATGCCTGCATTTCAGGCAGCTTACGGATTCAAACTGCGCGCCGACCAAGCCCTTGTTTTGGCGGGAGGTGACACAGCCGCCACCATCAAGGCTGCTGCAGAAAAAACATCTGGCGTGAACGCTGCAATGGCTTACGGCACAGACGGTCCCTTGGCCGCGCTGGGCCTGATGGTCATGGAAGATCCTAAGGGCGTACAGCCAGTCTATGCGCCGGCACCCTTGGTCCGTGATGAAGTGCTCAAGCGTCACCCCGCCATTGCCACCATATTGGCCCCCATCTTTAAATCGCTTGACACCCCCACCCTGCAAATGCTGAATGCGCGCATTCAATTGGAAGGCCAAGATCCGCGCAAAGTGGCAAGCGGCTACCTCCAAAGCAAGGGGTTTCTGAAGTAAATTCACCATGTCACTGTCGCTCGTGCAACGCTCCAACCCGGTGCTAGCGCTCTATGTGGCACTGGCCATTGGCGCTGCAGGCGGCCTGCCATTTTTGCGGCTTGCACCCAACCGATTGCTGTCTGGCGAGCCGGTTTATGTATCGGATGTGTGGCAGCAACTGGGCCGCCAACAAATAGATGCACTGCTGTTGGCCCTCGCTGTGCTGCTGTGCGTTGCCTTTTGGCAACCCAGCAAGCGCCTCATTCAAGCATTGCTTATTTTGACAATGGCCGCTAGCCTATCCGCCTTGTGGCTGCTGGCTGGCCAATTTGCCAGCAGTGCCACCCAAGCAGAAAACCCTTTGATCCGAACGACGTTAGGTGCTGGGTTCTGGACGATGGCCGCAATGGCCTGGTTGATTGCCCTTGACGCAATGACGCGTGTTCAACTGACAACTTTGCCGCGCCTGTTTTTGCAAAGTGCTTTTTTTCTGCCGCTCTTGCTCTCGTTGAATGAGGGCCAGCATTTGTCCATCGCTCAAGAATATGCCAATCAGAGCGATGTTTTAGGACCCGCCATTTTGCGCCATCTTCAAATCGTCTTTCTAGCCGTGGTGCCGGCCTTGGTCATTGGTTTGCTGCTGGCCTGGCGCATGACCCGAACACAAAGTTTGCGACAAGCTCTGTTTCCAATTCTCAATGTGATTCAAACCATCCCCTCCATTGCCCTGTTCGGTCTGCTGATGGCCCCATTGGCTTGGTTGGCCGTCCAATTACCAGCCCTAGGACGCGCGGGCATCAGCGGTGTGGGCATCTCGCCTGCCGTGATAGCGCTGTTCATGTATGCGCTGTTGCCCATTGTTCGCTCGGCGCTGGCTGGGTTAGAGCAAGTGCCAACAGAGGCGGTCAATGCTGCTCGCGCCATGGGCATGTCTGCGGGGCAATTGTTGTGGCAAGTAGAGTTGCCGCTGGCACTGCCCGTGTTACTGATTGGCCTGCGCTCAGCAGTTGTGCAAACTACAGGCCTTGCAGCAGTCAGCGCCCTTGTGGGTGCAGGCGGGCTAGGTCAAATCATGTTTGATGGGCTCTTTAGCGCTGCCAACGAGTTGGTGATTCTGGGTGTGATACCCATCGTGCTTTTAGCCATGATGGCAGACACTTTTTTCAAAGTGCTAAGTGCCTTGATAAAGACACGCCCATGACCATCAAGTTTGAACACATTCGCAAGTTCTACGGTGGCGCAGCAGCCATCACAGACTTGAATTTAGACATCCAACAAGGTGAGTTGGTGGTGCTACTTGGCCCCTCAGGTTCTGGCAAATCGACGGTTCTCAAAATGGTCAACCGCATGGTCAGCCACGACGGCGGTCACATCTTTTTTAACGGCCAAGACATCAACAGCTTTAACGTGCAAGACTTGCGGCGCCGCATGGGCTATGCCATGCAGTCGGTTGGCTTGTTTCCTCACAGAACCGTTGGGCACAACATTGCCACGGTACCCAAGCTGCTGGGCTGGGACGCCCACCGTGTTCAAGCCCGTGTGAACGAGTTGCTGCAATTGCTGGCGATGGACCCCAAGCAATATGCCAATCGGTATCCGCACCAACTCTCGGGCGGACAGCAGCAACGGGTTGGTGTGGCGCGCGCAATGGCTGCAAACCCGGATGTCCTTCTGATGGACGAGCCCTTTGGTGCACTCGATCCAGTCACCCGCGCTGCACTTCAATTGCAGCTCAAAAAAATCCACCGAGCGACCGGTCAAACCATCCTGTTTGTAACTCACGATATCGATGAAGCTTTGTTGTTGGCAACGCGTATCGTGCTGCTGAACCATGGTCGCATCGCACAAATGGGCACACCCCTTGAATTGCTGCAACAACCTACCAACGACTTTGTTGCCGACTTTCTGGGTCGCGCAGATCTGGGGCTCAAACAGCTTTCACTGCGCCCCATCGCGCCCCACATCAAAGCGATAGAAGGCACAGAGCCCATCCACACCATCAGCCATACTGTCACATTCAAAGAAGCCATTTCGCACATGGCAACTTTGCATGTGTCTAGCTTGCGCGTGGTGAATTCAGACGGCACAGTGCTGGGTCAGGTGCATGCGACTGATCTGCTAGAAACTTCCGATGTCTGAGACGCACGCACTGCCATTGAAAGCAGCTCGACCCTGGGCTAAGCGGCTAGGCTTTAGTGTGGCTGTTCTGTTGTTGCTGGCCTATGGCTTGCCCTATTCCCAGCCGCTTTTCGCAGCACTGTTTCCTGTCCTGCCGCGTCCGGTGTATTTGCAAGAGCCAATGGCAGAACTGCTGTGGCAACACATAGGGCTGGTGCTGGTGTCAAGCTCAGTTGCTGTCAGTGTTGCCACGCTAGCAGGACTGGCCACCACCAGCGAAACGGGAAGCACATTCAAGCCCCTCATGGAAACACTGGCCGCCATGGGACAAACTTTTCCGCCAGTTGCAGTTTTGGCGGTAGCCGTTCCGGCCGTTGGCTTTGGAGAACTGCCTGCACTCATTGCGCTGTCGATTTTTGGCGTGCTGCCCGTGCTTCAGGCTACGCTGGCAGGACTGGCTTCAGTCCCAACTCCCGTCCTTGATTCAGCACGCGCCATGGGTATGTCGCCCCGGCACATACTGACCGAAGTGCAAATTCCATTGGCTCTGCCTATTTGGTTGGCAGGTGTGCGGACTTCGGTTGTGGTGAACATCGGTACAGCCGCCATCGCGTCTACCGTGGGTGCCAAAACCCTCGGCTTGCCCATCATCATCGGACTTTCTGGGTTCAACACAGCCTACGTGTTACAAGGGGCCATCATGGTGGCGGTGCTGGCCATTGCCGCCGACTTAGCGTTTGATTGGCTGGCCCTGGCCCTGCATGGCCACACAAGCTTAGCAGTTGACAACCAAGCGTGACTTTTGGGCTTCACCGATGTGGCCCACGACGGCTGCATCATTGAAACCGTGGCGCTTAAAAACAGCCAGCACCTCAGGCACTGTTTCAGGAGAACAACTGACCAACAAGCCGCCACTTGTTTGAGGATCAGATAAAAGCGTTTGGCATTCAGTGGGCAAACCGCTGTCAAGGCTAATTTCTGGACCGTAGCCTTCCCAGTTTCGGCCTGAGGCGCCCGTGACATTGCCCTCTTTGATCAAAGCCGACACCTTGGGCAACAAAGGCACATCGGCCCACTTGATGTGCGCCGTTAATTTGGCGCCTCGCGCAATTTCAAGGGCATGGCCCGCCAAACCAAAACCCGTGACGTCTGTCAAAGCGTGCACACCAGACAACTCAGCCAACTCGGGGCCTGGGGTGTTGAGCTTGGTGGCGTTGGCAATCATGGACTCATAACCTGCTGCATCAAGGACTTCTTTTTTGAGTGCCGCCGATAAAATACCAACACCAATTGGCTTGCCCAGAACCAGCACATCGCCAACGCGCGCGCCGTCGTTTCGTTTGACACGGTCTGGATGGACTAACCCCAAAACAACCAGCCCATAGATAGGTTCAACTGAATCAATGGTGTGTCCGCCAGCAATGGGGATGCCGGCTGTATTGCAAACCGATGCACCGCCTGCCAGAATTTTGCCAATGGTGTCTGTTGACAGCACATTGATGGGCATACCGACCAAAGCCAAAGCCAATATGGGTTTGCCGCCCATGGCATAGACATCGCTGATGGCATTGGTGGCCGCAATGCGCCCAAACTCAAAAGGATCGTCAACGATGGGCATGAAGAAATCGGTGGTTGCAATCAAAGCTTGGTGATCGCTCAGCTTGTAAACCGCTGCGTCATCGGCTGTGGCAATGCCCACCATCAATTCTTTGGGAATGGGCATCTGCAAAGTGCCTTTGAGAATTTCGGACAAAACCGCAGGTGCAATTTTGCAACCACAGCCCCCGCCATGCGAGAGAGAGGTCAAACGGGGTTCAGAGGGGTTCATGGTGTTTCCTAAATACAAAAAATGAGGACTTGCTTGAAGCGATAAGCATTCAAGGCGAATGTCGCGCAGACAAGACGCTTTGTGCGATTGTAAGCAAGCCTTTGCGTTCGTGCTCAGCCGAAAACAAAGGTGCTCTGAAGGCGCACTGCTTTTTTAACAGTTGTTCAAATTTGGCGTCATGCCGAAAACGAATGAGCATGTCGGCCAGCGCCTTGGCGTCACCCACTGGAAACAGGCCTGCATAGTCTTCACCAAGCATGCCCATGTTGCCGGGTATGCGCGACGCAATGACTGGCACACCACTGCAAATGGCCTCCATGATCACGTGGGCACCACCCTCCATGACGCTGGTGTGAACCAGCACGTGCGCGCGCTGAATTTGACGACGCGTTTCTGGATAGGTTAAGGCACCAGTGAATTGATAGTGGGGGTAAAGCGCTGCTGTTTGGTGCGCAATGCTTGCCAGATCCTGATCATGCTCTGCACCAATGTGCTGTAGGTGAATATCGTGCTGCTGCGCAAGCAGGGCTGCTGCTTCAAACAAGGTACGTGGAGATTTTTCCTCGCGCAGATGGCCTACCATCACAGCCCGTATGCAACGCTTTGTTTTCGCCAAGGTGACGCGAGGGGTGGTTGACTGCAGAAGCACCGATGTTTTAGCCTGTAACGGTGCCGGTAATTCATCCAGCCCCATGGACTGCAAAACCACTAAGCGAGCTGCAAATTCTAGAGATTGTTGAGCCTGTGAATCGTGTTGGATATCGCGGTACAAATCAGTGCCCGTGAGTACCACCACCAAACCTTTGGCGCCATGCACGGCATGCCAAGCAGCAATCGACGGAAAACTGCGGCGCGCATGCAAAGCAATTAAGACATCGTCCGATTGAGTGCCGTCCCATTCGCTGACCAGCCGCACCCGATAATGCGCCTTCAGCAACTGCCGATAACGTTTGGCGGTCTGCCAATTGCCGTTGTTTGCACTGGCAAGGGCAGGACTTACAATGACCAATGTTGGCTTAGCGAATTGAGCGCTATGCACTTCTGATTTGAGAAACTTTTTGGGAAGTAACTTTGGATGAGGAGCTTGGTTCATACAGAGCCCTTAGCATATCTAAAAGGACACAAGCAATCAATGCGGCAAGTAAATATCCTGACATTGTCAAAGGCTCTTCAAAACCTTAGAGGCCATACACTCAGCTCATTTGAATGCTACTTGAGTGCCAACAAGCTCACCCTTCCCTATCACAAGGGCTTGAATCTGCCCGTCTGGGAGCTGGGTCACATTGCATGGTTTCAAGAATATTGGATTGCTCGAAATCTGCAACGCTCTCACGGTCTAGCCTGTGATCTGTCACAGCCTCGCAAAGCCTCGCTTCTCAATGAGGGTGATGCGTGGTTTGACAGTGCCAAGGTAGCTCACTCGACGCGCTGGGACTTGAAACTTTTAACGCCTTCTAAGTGCATTCAATACGCACAGGAAAGCTTGGCTCAAACACTTGAGCTTTTGCACAGTGAAAACGACCACAGCCCCGCCCTGTATTTTTATTGGCTGGTGCTGCAGCACGAGGCCATGCACCTAGAGGCTAGCGCCTACATGTCGCAGTCACTCAGAATGCCCTTCAAAGCACTCTGGCAGCAAGAGGCTGCAAATGCAGAAAATAGCCAATCAACAGTGTCCAGCTTGTCGCTGCAAAAGTTTGAACACAGAACAGCACGCGTACCCTCACAAAGTTGGAAACTCGGATCAAGCGATTTCTCTGCTGACTCACGGCACAAGAAAACACCGTTTTGCTTTGACAACGAGCTGATTGAAAAAACTTGCGCCATTCAAGGCTTTGAAATCTCATTGCAGCCTGTTAACTGGGCACAATATTTAGAATTTGCAAATGCGACGGGTTACCGTCTCCCAAATTACATTCGACACATAGGCTCTGATTTCGAAACAGAAGTGTTTGGCCATTGGCATCCCTTGAACAAGGACGCACCGGCCGTTCACCTGTCTTGGACGGATGCTCAAGCCTACTGTGCTTGGGCCCAATGCCGCTTACCAACAGAGGCTGAGTGGGATTGCGCTGCCAAAACACTCACCGACTTTGAGTGGGGGCAAGTTTGGGAATGGACGCAAGACACGTTTGAGCCCTATGAAGGCTTTGTAGCCCACCCCTACACCGAATATTCAGAGCCTTGGTTTGGCACGCACAAAGTGTTAAGAGGTGCGTCTCAGCTCACTCACGCCGTATTGCGAGATGTCAATTATCGAAATTTCTTCACACCTGAACGCGATGATATTTATTCGGGCTTTAGAACTTGCGCACTTTAAACTTCAATGGGTCAATTGGCGAAACACTTAATTGGCCCAAAACAAAGCGTAATGCGATTTTTGATCGGTCCAATGTCGGGTGTTTGTAAAACCTGCTTGAAGCAATAAAGTGGTAAATTTTTTGACTGACCATTTGTAAGAATTTTCAGTGTGAATGGTTTCGTCTTGTTTGAAATGACGTTGCTGCCCCTGCCACTGAACACTTAGATTTTTTTTGGCTTGCAAGTGCATTTCTACGCGAGACTCTTGCACGTTAAAACGTGCACTGTGCTGCCAATCTCGCACATCAAAGTCTGAGCCCAATAAACTGTTGACACGCCTAAGCACGTTCAAATTAAAGGCGGCCGTCACGCCCAAGTCATCTGCGTAAGCGCGCTCAAGCGTGCTTGAGTCTTTGACCAAGTCGATGCCAATGATGAGCCCTGAGCCAGGCTGGCCCATTTTGCAAAGATTGGCGACTCTTTGCAAAAAGTACAAGGCTTCAATCGGATTGAAGTTTCCCAAGCTAGAGCCAAGATACAAGGCAAGCAGAGGATCTAGAGTCAGTTGTTGCTGCAACTTATCTGGAAACGTGAGCGAATGTGAAAAGTCCATGCCCACACCGACCACATTGACGTCTGAGTTCTTGGCCTGCAAATCTTTCAAATGCTGCGACAGATAGTCAACTGAAATATCAACAGCAACATAGGTTGACGGCTTGGAATGCGTGAACAATTGAGCTGCTTTTTGACAGCTGCCAGCGCCCAGTTCAACCCACGTGGCTGACTTGGGAAAGTGCGCATGAATTTCGTTGGCTTGCTGCGTGAAAATTTCTAACTCAGTACGGGTTGGATAGTATTCGGGCAACAAGGTAATGGCGTCAAACAAGACCGACCCCATCTCATCGTAGAAGTACTTGGGTGACAAGGTCGCCTGAGGGCAAAGCAAGCCTTGAATCAGCGCTTGAATGTCTGCATCTTTGTTTTCTTTGTAAGTGTCGAAAAACAAGGGCTGTTTTAATTGCATCAAAATCTCATTGAATATTTGGGTTGTACTGATCGCAACTTTTTAAAATTGAAGTTTGGCTTAACGATTCAGCCACCGCCTCAGAGCAAAGCTCAACACATCGACGCAGGCCACCATCAGCAGCATCGCACCCAAAATCGTGGCCGTCTTGTTCATGAGAAACAGGCCCATGTTAAACGACAACATCTGACCCAAACCGCCCGCCCCCACAACCCCCAAAACAGCGGCCGCACGAATGTTGTTTTCCCAGCGGTACAGCGTGTAACTCATGAGCTGCGGCAAGACCTGCGGCAAACTGGCG
>Ga0214919_10001238_pt1 | contig 42395 bp, 35 predicted proteins | sample LL1503_MetaG_FD_177994 | JGI IMG/M metagenome (GOLD analysis project Ga0214919, IMG submission 177994) | Freshwater microbial communities from Lake Lanier, Atlanta, Georgia, United States - LL-1503 | ecosystem: Environmental > Aquatic > Freshwater > Lake | place: USA: Georgia | collected... | reverse complement strand
TGAGGACCGAAGGCGGGACAGGATAAGTCTGAGCCACGCCTGTGGAGCAACTAGAAGAAGTCGCCACCTTCATAACATACGTAACGGTATTGGTGTCGGTCGCGGCACTCCAAGTTACCGTCGGAGTCTGGTTGTTGGTCGGTGTCGCTGGGCCTGTGATGGAGAAGGCAGCAGGTGCCGTCGTGTCGATTGTAAGTGCGACTGCGGTACTTCCGGCACTCTGCGTTCCGAAGCCGTTTGTTGCCTTGGCAGTGATTGTATAGGATCCGGCCGCAAGTGTGCTTGCGAAACTCCAAGCCCCTGATCCATTGGCGACGGCTGTGCCGATTGATATCGAATTAGAATAGACTGTGACGGTGGAGTTGGCCTCGGCCGTACCGACGACAGTTGGATTGGCGGCATTCACCGCCACAGTAGCACCAGATTTTGTACCAACTGAAGAAATCACCGGCGCATTGGGCGGCGTCGTGTCGATGATGGTTGTAACGGAGGCGCTTGCGAGGCTCTGATTCAGGGCAGCATCCGTTGCCTTGGCAGTGAACGTGTAAGTTCCGCTGGCAAGATTGCTTGGGTGTGTGTAGGTCCAGATGCCCGATCCATTTGCAATTGCCGTCCCAAGTATCGTTGAGGTGTTGTAAACCGTTACATTTGAATTTGCTTCTGCTGCCCCAGAGATTGAAGGCCTCAAAACGTTGGTGTAAATGGTGCTGCCGACAGCGGTGTTGCCCACCACACTCGTGATGCTTGGTGCCGAGGGCGCTGTTGTATCGATGATTGTCGTGACTGAATTGCTGGCAGCGCTCTGGTTTAACGCTGCATCGGTGGCCTTTGCCGTGAGGGTATACGTGCCGGCTGTAACAGAGGGCGTATATAGCCAGGCGCCCGAACCATCTGCGGTTGCGGTGCCAAGAACCGATACGCCGTTGTAAACCGTCACCGTCGAATTATTTTCAGCCGTGCCGGCAATCGCAGGCATGAGTCCATTGTAGTAAATCGTACTGCCGACATTGGCGTTACCCGCCACGCTGGTGATGCTCGGTGCGACTGGAATCGCAGTGTCAATGGTGATTGCGAAACTTCCGCTGGCGGACCAGTTTCCTGAACTGTTTGTCTCTTGAACATATAATGTATGAAGCCCAGCGCTCAGTGCAACGCCCGGCTCGTAATTGGTCGATGTCGCAGTCGCAGCACCAGTTGAAAAATCTGAGCTGTCGAGTTTATAGCGGTAATTGCCAATTCCGCCCCCGCCAGTTGTCCAAGTCCATTTCGGCTTGGTGTTGTTGGTGGGCGTGGTGCCAGTGACGATTGGTGCAGCAGGCGGCGTGGTTGAAATCGTCGCCGTTGGAGTTGGTGTCGGTGCGACGTAGGTATAGGTCCGGCTTGTGATGAGCGACGCGTTTCCAGAGGTATCACAAATGATAGCGCGCAGTGGCGAGGACGATCCTGGAATTGACACCGTCAACGATGCCGGGTTTGAGCGTGATGGTAAAGGATTCGGAATCGCGCTGATTTTAACGGCTGGTGCAGTCGTGGTGCAATTCAGGGCAGAAACTTGATCGAGTGCGTAGCGAAATTCTTTTGCGTCATCAACGACGGTGCCCTCGCCGATGGTTGCCGTCAGACCGCTGGTAAAATTCTGGCTGGCCGTCACCGATGGCGCCGCAGGGGGCGTTGTGTCGATCGTCCTTGATGTCGAACCTGCCGTAAACGTGCGCGTCATTTCCACCGCAGTGTTGGTCAACGTTCCGTCCACCAAACTACCTGCGGCCCAAGTGACAAGTCCGTTGTCTCCCGGTGCCGGCATGTAATTGAAAATAAGTGTGTTGGTTCCGCTGCCGCTCGCGTAGACGGCGGCTTTTGCGGTGGTGCCGATTTTAAATGGCAGCTTGGGCAGCGAGCCGACCGTAATCGCCTTGGATGTGGTCACCGTAAAAGTCAAAGCGGTGCCGGCAATCGTTGTGCCAGTTGGAAAGGCCAAGGACACACCATTGATTGTGGCAGGTGTGCTGGAAGATCCGCCTGTGCCACCGGTCGTCGGTGAGACATTGAAGGTCGGGCTGACGCGCGGGGATGGAGCTGGTGCCAGGTTTCCTGCATTGTCGGAGGCGGTGCCGGCAGAAATCGAAATGCCAAGGGTGCCAGTGAGCGTACAATTGATCGGTGAGGTTTTGGGGCAACGCAAGATAAATCCACGAAGCGTGACGATCCTTTTCATTGGGTCGGGCGGGACGGCGGTGTCCCTTGAAACAGTGGGTGCGAGTCCAGCCCATGCGGCTCCGGTTTGAACACGGGTGATGTGGGTGCTGTTCAGAGTGATCTTGTCGGCCCCTGAGTAGGTGACAGTGTAAGTGACCGATGCTGTCGCTGATGTGGCTTCCGTCACAGACGGCGCGCTGACAGAGATTGTTGGGGCCACATTGTCGAATGTGTAGGTTGCCGTGGTCGCAGCAGATTTATTGCCCACCTGGTCGCAAGCAATCACGGCTACCGATGTGGTGGCGGCAGGGATCGCGATCGTTCCGCCAGAAACGAGCCTTGATCCTGATCCGGAAGAACAGTCGGCGGGGGCCGTGACGGAAGTGCCGGATGCTGTGGCATAGCGGAATTCTTTAAAGGAATCATCCTTGGCTGCAACTTGTTTCAACGTGGCATTAAACGCTGTTTTAAAAGTTTTTGAAGCAGGCAAATTCGGAGCAGCAGGTGCAGTGTTGTCGCTAATGGTGGTGGCTTTGATGCACGCGCTTTCGTTGCCGGCTGCGTCTCTGAATTTGGCATGGACGGTTGCCGATCCGTTAGTTGGTCCCCAGGTCCACGATTTCGATGTGGCATAGGGTTCGTAAGTTCCACCGCTGGCGCAGCCGGCGGCGGTGGTGATGTACATCTGGGATGCGCCAGTGGCGCCAAGAGTCAGCGTGCCCGTAGTGGAGTCGGCGGGCGCGTTATTTATGGAAATGGTAGTCGAGGTTGGGGCGCCTGTGTCGACCACGAAAGTATAACCAGTGTTTGTTGCATTAGTGTCGTTGCCAGCAGTGTCAGTCGCGGTTACGCAGGCGTACCATGTACCCTCATCGAGCCCGGATGTGAGTGCCTGAGAGGTGGTACTGAGATTGGTATATGTTTTTATAGGCTCCGCACAGTCTGATGTCCTGGCTACTTTAACAGCGTACTTCACCGAGGTTGTGTCGGTCGCGCTACCCCAAGTAACTGTTGGTTTGTTGTTTATGGTCAGATTTGAAGGGCCGGTGATCGCGAACGAGGATGGTGGGATGTTGTCGTGGATGATGGTGTCATTGATACAGTCGCTTTCGTTACCCGCCGCGTCCTTGAACTTGACGTAGACGGTTGCGGTGCCGTTGGTTTGGTCCAAGATCCATGATTTCGATTTGGCAAAGGTTTCGTAGGATCCGCCGCTGGCACAGCCGGCGGTGTTCGTGATGTACATCTGGGATGCGCCTGTGGCGGCTAGTGTCAGCGTCGCAGAGGTGGAATTGGTGTAAGCGGCGGCTTTGTTGATGGAAATGCTGGTCTCAGTCGGCGCCGTGGTATCAAGAACAAAGGTTTTGGCGGTGCTGTTTGCAATGGCTTGATTGCCGGCGGAGTCAGAAGCTGTGCCGCTTGCGATTGCGATTTTGACCGCAGTGCCATTGCCAGTGACATTGGTCAGTGTAACGGTTCTTTCAGTGGTTCCAGAACCTGCGACGACAATCGTTCCCGTGACTCCCAGAGGAGACAGAGTGATCTTTAACGCGAGATCGCTGTTGGAGGGGATGGTGTCTGCACCCGCGAAAGTCAGTTTGTAATTGATCGTCGATGCATTGTTTGCCAAGGCAATGGGTGTTGTGCCGTCGCTGCCAAACGGGCCCGCTACAGTCAGGGTCGGCGCGATCTTGTCGAGGGTGAAAACCCGGTAGGTGACGGCGGATTTAACGCCACTTTTGCTGCATGCCATGATCGCCAAAGAGGTTGTTGCAGTGATCGGTAATTGATAGGCGGCTGTGCTGCCGGTTGCCAAAAGTGGTGTGCCTTTTGTGCAGTCAGCGGGTTCCACGACAACCGATGTGCTGGCACCTTTGCTGTAACGAAAATCTCTAAGGTTCGAACCCATTTCATTTTGAGAAACGATCAGTGTGAACGGGTCTTTGAAGGTTTTATTCGACTCGGACACGGTGGGTGGAGCGAACGACTGAGCCTGGGCCGCTGACGCGAAACCAAACAGAGAAATGGCAGCAGACGCGACAACGCCGTGCGCGATCGCTTTAAGTCGATGGATCTGAAAAAATCCAAAGTTCACTGGGTTTTCCCCCACTTACCTCGTTCGGCGGCCGGTGGGGGAACATGAGGGGTTAATGGTAAGTCACTGTGAAATTGCTATTAAATGCAATAAAATCATAGCCATACAAAAAAATATCGCGCCAGGGCGGCATTTAATTCCACGGGCCAAGGTGCTTTAAAAGAGTGGTCTTAGGAGGGCAGGCTGAAACAGGCGGCCGCAATCAGGGTCGGGACCACAGCCGCGGCAACCAGTTTAAACGGATTGATTCCACCGGTGCCGTAGCGGTCCTTGAGGATGGCATAACCGGCAGGGTTCGGCGCATTGGCGATCACGGTGAGGCCGCCGCCGGTCACAGCACCGGCGACGATGGCGTATTTTGCGGATTCAGATAGGTCAGGAACCTGGGACGCGAGGTAGGTCAGTGCCGCATTGTCCGTGATGGCAGTCAGGCTGATTGCGCCCCAAAACATGGCTTGGTCACCGGCGCCGCTCAGAAGTGGGCGAAGCCACCATTCTTGTTCTTTGCCCAGGACCACCAAACCCGCCAGAAAAAATGCCACGAGCAGGCTTTCGCGCAGGCGCAGCGGATCCTGAAATTCACGCGTGATCTCGGTGACGCCAAGAAACATGAGCAACAGCCCACAAAAGACTGTCATGTGGTGTGCCGACGCGACGACACCCAGGAGAAATGCGAGGTGGATCACCACCAGCCACAATGGCGCGCCAGATTTTGTCGTTGATGAACGTGATCTGGTGGCCATTTTTGCGGGCATTCGTGAAAGCTCTTTCCAGAACACGGCGCAGACAAGTACGGCATTGATGACGACGGCCAGGGTGGCGCGCCATCCAAAGTGGGTGAGCATGTGGGAAAGGTCCCATTGCCACTTGCTGGCCACCATCACGACGGGTGGCGCGGCGAAAGGCGTCAGCACACCGCCAATCGAAATGTTGACGAAAAGAAGGCCAAGGGTTGCGTATTTAAACACTTCAGAACATTTGTGTTTCAGGATCCGTTCATGCAGCAACAGTGCCGTCAGGGTCATGGCGCCCGGTTCTGTGATCAGGCTGCCTGTCAGTGGGCCTGCGACGAGGAGGACCAGAAAAGTTGATGTCGCGCCGGGGAGCGGCAGGATTTGCGCAAGTTTTTGTGAAACCTGGGACATGGCCTGAGCCGAGAAGGTCAGGACGGGGCGCGTGGCGGCAATGACCATGATGGCGAACACGAAGGCCGGTTCCGTGAAAGACAAGCTGTCGAGAAAGGTGGTTGCACGGGCAAATCCGTGCATGGCGCCAAAGGCGACTAAAAAAATTGCCGCCCAAAGTCCAAAGACGATTTCGACTTCGCCCAGAAAATGCAGGGTGTTTTCACGGAGGCTGCCTTCCGGGTATTTGGCGGCGAGGCGGTTGAACCAGCTGCTCATAAAAGTATGGACAAGGGCGCAGGCGAACAGCACTGTGGCAAGGATTTCGGTGCTGTGTTCAAGATGGTTCACAAGATCTCCTGATGGCATTAATATCCCTTGAAGTCGTTTAACCGGTCAACCGCGCAGGAAACAAAATGGCTCTTACTCCATCGACCATGCTACCACTTGGCACCAAGGTTCCGTCATTTGCATTGCCGGCCACCGACGGGACGATCGTCCTGGATTCTAATTTTGCTTCGGCTCCTGCCTTCCTAGTCATGTTCATTTGCAATCATTGTCCCTATGTAAAACACATCCGCGACGGACTGGCAGTGATGGCCCGTGATTTCGCAAATCAGGGTGTCGCGGTGGTGGGGATCATGTCCAACAACGCCGCCCAATACCCTGATGACCGTCCTGAAATGATGAAGGTTGAAAAACAGGATGCGGGCTGGGATTTTCCGTATTTGTATGACGAGTCTCAGGACGTTGCGAAGGCCTATCATGCGGCTTGCACGCCGGATTTCTTTCTTTTTGATGGCGCGCACAAGCTCGTGTACCGCGGGCAGATGGATGACAGCCGTCCGGGAAATAATCAGCCGGTAACGGGGCGCGATTTGCGCGCGGCAGTGGGAAAGGTTCTGGCAAATGAGGCGGTTGATGCGGCGCAAAAACCGTCCATCGGTTGCAACATAAAATGGAAGCCGGGCAACGAGCCGGGCTGGTTCAGCCGCCGCTAACCGCAGTGATTTTTGACCAATAGGCCTTCAGGGCCGGGTCCTTGTCAGCAATCGCCGCAGCCTTGCGGGCGAATTCGGCGTGACCGATTTTCAAAAGTGAGTACAGCGCACGTTTTTGAACCATGACCGGCGTTTTGCCGCGACGGTTGCGCGGGTCTTCGAGCATGGCCAGCAATTTGCGAGAGGCCACGGGATCCATCGTGCCATCTTTGGATTGCCCGAGGGCGGATGCCGATTCGGCGCGCACGACGAGAGCCTTGTCGTCCAAGCCGTCCTCAAGCACCGTGTTGCAGAAGCCCGGTTGACCGGGATTTTTAGAGGCACAGAGTTTCACCCAGCCAAGGCGCCATTTCCAGTCCCAGTCGGAAAGTCGTGTGCCCTTGTGGCTTTGATCATTCCAAAGGGCCTCGGCCTCCTGGCGCGATAAATCCATGAAGCGCGACCACTCAATCTTGCCTGGGGGTTTGCGCGGATCGAGAAGAGACGGTGGCACTTCGGCATTGGCTTTTGACGGGTAGGGGACCGGAGGTACCGCGGCCTGCAGGGTGTGAGACGCCATGGCCGAAATCGTCACAATAGATAATAAAAACAGGAATTTATTCTTCATGCTTGGATTCCCCTCCCTTCCGTGATGATCCGCATTTTCATGATAGCACGGATGCCGCTGCGCTCAGGATGACGGTCCGTCTCGTCATTCTGAGGCCGAAGGCCGAAGAATCCTTTCCCCAAGGCGGAAGAAAGGATCCTTCGCTGCGCTCAGGATGACGGTTCATAGGAGAGGATCCTTCGCTGCGCTCAGGATGACGGTTCGTAGGAGAGGATCCTTCGCTGCGCTCAGGATGACGATTCATAGGAGAGGATCCTTCGCTGCGCTCAGGATGACGGTTCATAGGAGAGGATCCTTCGCTGCGCTCAGGATGACGGGGGTGCGCTCACGATGACGAGTTTGAATCATTGCTCCGGGTAAAAGCCCGTAAGGACAATCTATTTTCGAGAATACTAAAGTTTTTATTAAAGGTTTTTTGGTTGCCTCCGAAATGGAGTCTGCAAGCGCAATGATTCAATGGAGGGCCTTGCGCCATGATCGAGTCAAGTCAGACATCTAGTAACGAGGCAGTTTGGTTCATGTACGCCGGCGGCGTGCAGCTAGGACCATTCACTACTGAACAGGCCGGCCAACTGGTGGTCCGAAAGGCCGTGGCACCGGATTCCTTTGTCTTCCGCGTTGGCTGGAAGGACTGGCGTCCCGTCGAAGAATGCTGCGAGGAACTGGGCATACCAAAGCCAGCTGGCCCTGCGACAACTGCAGCGGGCATAGAGGAACGTCGTGCCGTTGCACCCAGGGCGTCGGTCGGGGGCCGTGTGGTGATCCACAACAACGGAAACCTCACCATTGGTGCCGGTGTAAATATCTCGGCGACTGGAATTTTTGTCGAAACCAGCGAGCCGATTTTTTCGGTGGGCGAAAAGCTCAAGCTGTCGGTGAAGGTTGAAGGTATGGACCAGGCCTTTAATGCCGTGGCCCAAGTGGTTCGCTACAATTCGGACAAACGCTTTCCGGTGGGCTACGGACTTCGCTTTGAAGTCATGTCGGATCGGGCAAAGGCCAGTATTCAGCGGCTCGTCGACGAGGCGAACGCAAAGATAGTGACTAACAAGTGGATCGGGTAGAGCGCTTTAGGGGAGACGAATCGTTATGTCAAAACGTGCGGGTGGTGCGCCTACGTGGCGTCATTGCAAAACAGTCGAGCATGCCGTCCATCTGATTGATGTGGGAGTCATTTTGGGCTGGAAGGACGCGCGCCAGTTGACTGGCAGCATGTCTGAAGCGGATCAAACAGCGATCGTCCGTCATCTCGTTATCCGCCTTTGCGAACGGACTGAAATCCGGTTGTCGCAGGAGATCATTGTCGAATCCATTCTGGTTTTGCTGGCCAACGCTGGCAGTGAAAGTCTCATTATCGTCATGCTCGAGGAACTTTTTTCAAATCCGCGTTGTGAAACAGCCTGCAAAACCATCTTGGAAGTCGTTTTCTCGGCTGAGTATGCTGACAAGGGGCATGCGGCCGACATCTATAATTTAAGTGTCGTTCTAGTTTGTGAACTGGGCTTCGCCCTTCAGGCATACAACCAACAGTTTCCGGGGCAGTTAAAGGCAGGACGTCAACTCCTGGACCGCGTGGCAACCTATTTGCTGAGTGCTGGCAATTCCAACAGTGACTCCGTCCGGTTAAGCTTGATCCATTACTTCGGAGAAACAGAGCAGGGGCTGGTGGACAAACCTTTTTTCAACCGCGTGATGAGCCGTTTCGGTCATACGGTTCTCGATCATTTGTTTGCCATGTTATTTCGCAAGAAAGTCGAGGCGGTTGCCCTACAATATCTCCTGGAGAACATGCCGTTTATCCTCGAGGCCGACCACCATACTCAATTAATCATCCATGAATCCTGCAAATTTTATGCGCTCAAAAATCCCGATCGCTTTGGTTTATTTTTTATCGCCCTCGCGGAACGCGTCCATAGTTTGGATCATGACCAGTATCGTCTCGCCCACCGCGCGCTGTTGTTGCAATTCTCGGCCTTGTTTCGCGTCGTTTCTGAAGTTAATTCCAAAGAACTTGGACGCGATCTTGTCATAGCTCTTGGGAATTTGAAGAGTGAGCCAACATTCGTTGCAGTGATGAGCGAGCTTGAGTCAGACCGAGGCCTTCGGCCCCAGTTTCGCGAGATGATCCAGAAGTTGATGCATGCAGCATCGAAAAATCTGGATACTGCCGATCTTGTCACGCTTAAAAATGCCAAACGCGGTCGCAAGCCTGCCTTGGCCCGCACCGGAGAAATGGGCACGGTGTCTCAGGTGTCATTCTTGGCACAGGTTGCCAGCTAGTTTTTGATTTCGGGAGTTGGCTCCGTTTCCAAAGTTGGATCCGGTCCGACCACGCCCGGCTTGGCCTCAATCCGGCCATCTGCAGAAAGCGGGAAATCGATCGCAGTTTTGCTGCCGACGACATCTTGGATATACCAGGTGCCCTTGTCCCGGATCACGTTGACCGTGTTGTCAGTGGTGACGAGGGGTGCAGATTCTGCCGCCAACGGCGCAGACGCTGAACCCATGTCAGAATAAACCAGGCGGAATGTTATCTCGGTTTCGCGTGGCGTTCGGTCTCGGCGTTCGATCACAGAATAACTCTTGATCGCGTAACGCCGGTCTACATATGCCGCGGTGATGACATCCTCTGGCGCCGAATCAATCGCCTGGCGCAACTTCCCGGTTGTCAGCGAGGCAAGCCTTTCGCGCTCGCTGGCATCCTTCATGTTAAATGCCACGTTCAGGTAGGTTTCCACCACCTGATCCGGAGTCATGTCCTTGTGGGTCATGCCACAGAACTTGGTGCAACCTGCGAGTGCAAGGCACATTGCGGCAAGGCGCGTCATCGTCTTGAAACCCATCATCAACCCCCATCCGGTGCAGTCTGGCTTTTCCGAATCTTATCGATTTCTTTCCATTTTAAGGCCTTAGGCAGCTTTTGTGGAATACCCTGCGGCCTGGAATGCTTTTCCCGTCCATAATTGTACGTCTGATCCGGTGAACTTGTGGCGGTTTTTGGATTGTGTGTGTCGGTTTTTGGAGTTGAAATGACGGCTGTGGCTGGCGGTGGCACATACGCCCGGCCACCCCGTCCGGAGGACGAACCCTTGCGGCCAACGGCCGGCACCGGTGACGGCTTGACATCCAATCCCTCGGCCACCGCAGATTGAAATGCCGATCCGAATTCTTGGGCCTGTGCCGGCGTGGCAATTCGCAGAACAAAATTACGGCGGTTGGTCATAAAGTCCAAGTCGCCGTCGATCAAGAACAGCTGATTGTCACTCAAGATGGCACTTTGCACGGACGGCATAAAGTTTTTCGGTTTGATCCAGGTCGGAATTTCCTGGTTTTTCAAAAATCCCAATCGCGACATGTAGGCGTTGGCCTTGCTGCGACCGAGCAGCACCTGCACATCGACGCGGCGGTATTTGGCCAGGTGTAGGGCACCCACCACGTCACCGTCCGTCAGAAAGTCAGTGCTCAACCAGACCCTTTCGCTGGCCGCAGAGATTTTGCTGACGACGGAGTTTTTCAATTCACTGAAATTGACGAAGGGAGTCGCCTCGGCAGATCCCGGGCCGGGACTGCCAACATCGGCACGGGCAGTCGTCGCGTGAGCAATCACGATTGTGTGTATGACGGCCGCAGACAAGGCGAGATGCATGAGCTTCACGTAGTTTTCTCCGGTAGCGCCGCGCGGAGTTTTAGGATGAAGGATCCGAAGCCATCGGTCTGGTCTGGATTGCCGCCATAAATCAGCAAGACGTTGTCGCGCGTGACATAACGCTTGAAATAGTCGGGCAAGCGAACGACGGGCGAAACCAGTTCGACGCTGCTGCCAAATTCCTTCAAGGCCCACTCCAGCTGGCCGGAAGTCTCTTCCGGTTCAAAAGAGCAGACCGAGAAAATCAATTCACCGCCGACGCGCAGTTGACGCAGGGCGTGGGTGATGAGGCGCCTTTGCAGTTCCGCCATGGCGGGAATGATGCGTTCGTTTTTTTGCCATTTGCTCTCGGGATGGCGTTTGATGACGCCTAGCCCAGAACACGGCGAATCCAACAGGACCTTGTCCGCCGGAACTGGTGACGTCCATTCAAGAAAATCGGCGTGATGGTATTCAACCTTCGCATCGGGCAGTGCCGTGTGTCCCAGTCGTTCCATGGTTTGCTGGGCGCGACGCAACTGGGATTCGTTTTTTTCAACGCCAATCAGCCGCGCAGCGCCGCCACTTAATTCAAAAAGATGCGAGAATTTTCCGCCTGGGCCAAAGGCCGCATCGATGATCACTTCGTTTGGTTTTGGATCCACGAGGTGGGCGATGAGTTGAGACGCCTCGTCCTGAATGGTGTACCAGCCCGCAGCAAACAGGCTGTCCGGATCGGTGTCGGGGGCTTCCTTGCAGTGCAACGCGCCACGCAAGTTGCAACGGTCAGAATGGGTTTTTTCCTGCCGCAGAAGTTCCGTCTGAAAAAGATGCGCTTCGCTCACCGGCGTCTTGATCGTGTTGATCCGGATTGTGTATGGCGGCGGCAGGTTCATTGCCGGCAGCATGGTTTCCAGACGTTCAAGGCGAAATTGCTTCATCCACCGTTCGATCATCCAGCGCGGAAAGGCAAACTGCAGGGCCAGATAATCAATGGGCTGGCGCGTTTTGTCGGGTTTTGCAAAATACTCAGCGCGTCGCGCAATTTGCCGCAGGATGCCGTTCACAAAAGGCACGGCATTGGCCTGCCCCTTGGACCGGACGTACTCCACACTCTCGTTCACGGCGGCCCGCTCGGGAACGCGGTCCATGTAAAAAATCTGATACGTTCCGATGACGAGGGCAGCGCGAACTTCCGGACTTGTTTGATCCAGATTGCGCGACGAAATGTTTTGCAGGATCCAATAGATTTTTGAATACCAGCGCAGGCTGCCGTAAAGGAGTTCCTTGACCAGATTGCGATCAAGGCGCCGCATCCCTTCGCCAAGTCCGCCGGGGGCAAAGGCAGCCTCTAAAAGATCTTCAGGACGTTCTTTTGGATTGTGCGGATTGATCGCCTTGGGGTCACGAAAATTCATGACCCTCACGAACGTGTCGTAAGCAATAACTCTGGCAAGGGTTACATGATGAGCCACGGTCAGGGCACCTCTAGCCCCAATTATGCCACAACATCTCCCAAAAGTGCGGCGACGGACGCAGGTGCCAAAGGTTTGACCAAAGTGTGCATGGCCTGGGCTAGTTTGCGAATTTCCAACTGCGCCCCATCGTGGTCGCGCAATTTGATGAAATTCACCACGGCTTCAAGGGATGCCGTCCAAGTCAAGGTGTTCATGAAACCAACGGGCAAGACAAAGCGAGCCTGTTCCTTGCAAACGCCCAGAGCCAGGAGCTCCTCATAGGCTTTGAAGGATTCGCGGATGGTCCGGTCATAGACTTCCCGGGCCTTTTGATTGTCGTCCACCAGGGAATCGGCCTGGGATGCCTGCTTGTTTGACTTGTGTTGCTTGCGGAATTTGCTGATCTGATGGAACTCGTTGGGAAACTCAACGTAGCGCCCCGAGATTTCATTCCAGACCGTTGCCGCCTCGCGGAATTCTCCGCTGGAGAAAGCGCAGCCGACTTGATGCTTGTACAGTTGGCGGCAGACAACCTCTGACGTGTGAATGACAAACGTCAGTTGCAGGTGTCGAAACGGACTCATGTGCTTGTGTTGTGCCAGATATCGGATCAATTTGACGTCGGCGTCGTCCAATTCAGTTTTGCGTTTGCCAAAGGAAACGCGAGCGGCGTTGACCACGGCCAAATCGCCGGCGCCCATGTAGTCGACCAGTTCAATGTAACCATCATCGACATCGATTCGTTTTTCGACGGCATTTTTGTCTGACTGGATATTGGAATGCATGTGTGGGCCCCCCGGCATTTGAGATCAATATGGGGGATGGGGCCTCAGGCGCGCAAGTGATAATGGAGGGTCTGGATGGCGGCCGCCGTCACGCCGCTGATGCGCGAGGCCTGGCCCAAGGTCTCGGGTTGAACCCGGATCAGTTTTTCGACGACCTCACGGCTGAGGCCGGGCAGGCTCCGGTAGTCCAGATCCCGCGGGATCTTTGCCCGGTCCAGGCCTTCGGTGTCTTGCATGAAGCGCCCTTCGCGGGCGATGTAGCCTTCGTATTTGATCTCGATGGTTGCCCGGCGCCGGATGGACCTGGAGAATTTTTCCAGAACGGGCACCGATGCCAGGACGTCATCCACCGTGATCTCGGGGCGTTTGAGCAGGCATTCAAGTTTGGTGCCCCGGTTGTCTTTGCCGTCGTAAAGGGTTTCGTTGATCCCGCAGTCGCCGAAGTTGGCGTTTCGCATGAACTGCAGGGCGTCTCGCAATTCGCGCTGGCGTTCGGTGAATTTCGCATAATCGTCTTGGTTTACCAGGCCAACCTGACGCCCGTGGTCGGTCAACCGGCTGTCGGCGTTGTCTTCCCGCAGGTGCAGGCGGTGTTCCGCGCGCGAGGTGAACACACGGTAGGGTTCCGCCGTCCCTTTGGTGACCAGATCGTCGATCATGACGCCTATGTAGGCCTCGGTACGCCCCAGGACAAAGGCAGCCTCGCCGCGCATTTTGCGGGTTGCGTTGATACCGGCCATCAGGCCTTGGGCGGCGGCCTCTTCGTACCCGGTGGTGCCATTGATTTGGCCCGCCAGGAACAAGCCCGCGCATTTTTTTGTTTCAAGGGAAGAGTACAATTCGGTCGGGTCAACGAAGTCGTATTCAATCGCATACCCAGGCCGGATGATTTCGGCGCGTTCCAGGCCAGGAACGGTGCGGACAAATTCAAGTTGGACGGGCAGGGGCATCGAAGTCGACAAGCCGTTTGGGTAAACCTCGCAGGTGTCATAGCCTTGGGGCTCAAGAAAAACATGGTGCGAGGTGCGGTCACGGAACTTGACCACCTTGTCTTCGATGCTTGGGCAATAGCGCGGTCCGATGCCGGTGATTTCGCCGCTATAGAGTGGCGATTCGCCCAGAAATTTTTCAATGACCGCATTGGTTTTTTCGTTGGTGTGGGTCATGTGGCAAGGTATCAGGCGTTGGGTGATGCGCTCGTTGCTGAAGCTGAACGGAATGATGTCGTCGTCGGAATGTTGGGCGACGAGGCCAGACCAGTCGATGGTTCTGGCGTCGAGGCGCGGGGTTGTCCCCGTTTTCAGGCGGCCGACCCGGAACCCCGCATCACGCAGGAATTTCGCCAGTCCAATGGCTGGTGCGTCGCCGGCGCGTCCCGCCGGGATTTTGCTTTTGCCAATGTGGATCAGTCCGTTAAGGAACGTTCCCGTGGTGATGATGACCGATGGCGCCAGGAAGCGTCCGAACGTTTTGGTTTCAACGCCGGTGACGCGCATCGCAAGATTTTTTTCATTATCGATGCCATTTTCAACGCCATTTTCAACGCCTGCTGTCTCGACCAGGAGGCCTTCAACAGAGTCCTGGCGGATCGACAAGTTCGGCGTGTTTTCCAGAATGTGCTTCATGTGGCGCCGGTACAGGTCCATGTCGGCCTGGGCCCGGGACGACCAGATGGCGGGTCCTTTTTTGCGATTCAGCACGCGAAACTGAATTCCCGTGGCGTCGATGGCCTTGCCCATTTCGCCGCCGAGGGCGTCGATTTCTTTAACGAGATGGCCCTTTGCGGTGCCGCCGACGGCTGGATTGCAGCTCATGGCGGCAATGCGTTCGACGCTCTGGGTGATCAACAGGGTGCGTGCGCCAAGGCGTGCCGCAGCAAGGGCCGCCTCGCAGCCGGCATGGCCTCCGCCGGCAATGATCACGTCGAATTTTTCAGAGGAAAAGGCAGTCATGGTGGGTGCGTTTTATCGGACTTTATTCGCCGAATCAAGGAGTCCTTAGTCAGCCTTTAAAATCCCTTCAATGACATGCCTTTGATAAGGGATTTAAATACAATCGACGGGCATCGATTTGGTTGAAAAAGTCCCGTGATCGCGGTACCTTCCGGTCCTTAAAGTCTTCTAATTATCCGCAATTCGGAGCAGAGAGGCCTATCATGGTGGGTACGCGCAATTCCGGGATTTTTGATCTGGTCGAGTCGATGGGGCATGAGCAGGTCGTTTTCTGCCATGACAAGGCAACTGGCCTCAAGGCGATCATTGGCATTCATGACACGACGTTGGGGCCCGCCCTGGGCGGTACCCGGTTGTGGGATTACGCAAGCGACGAGGATGCCCTGGTCGATGTGCTGCGACTTTCGCGCGGCATGACGTACAAGGCTGCCTGTGCTGGGCTGAACTTGGGTGGCGGCAAGGCCGTCATTATTGGTGACGCGAAGAAGATCAAATCCGAAGCCATGTTTCGTGCCTTCGGCCGTTTTGTGAACTCTTTGGGCGGGCGCTACATCACCGCTGAAGACGTAAATATCAACGTCAATGACATGGAACAGGTTGCGGCAGAAACCCAATTTGTGACCGGCATTTCATCGCGTCCAGGTGGATCGGGCGATCCATCGCCGGTGACCGCTTGGGGCGTTTACTCCGGCCTGCGGGCTGCGGTGAAGCATCGCCTGGGCAAGGACAGTCTGACCGGGCTCAAAGTCTCGGTCCAGGGTATCGGTGCGGTTGGCAAGTACCTGTGCGGTTACCTGGCCAAAGACGGCGTGAAACTGGTGGTCACGGATGTCGATCAATCGCGCATTGATTATGCCGTGAAAGAATTTGGCGCAGTGGCTGTGCGTGACACCGAAATTTACAGTGCTGATGTGGATGTTTTTGCCCCGTGTGCTTTGGGTGCCATCTTGAACGATGAAACAATCCCGATGCTGAAGGCAAAGGTTGTTGCCGGTGGCGCAAACAATCAGTTGAAAGAAGAACGTCACGGCGCAGCACTTGTCGAACGCGGGATCCTTTACGCGCCAGACTATGTAATCAATGCCGGTGGGCTCATCAACGTTTACAATGAATTGATCGGATACAACGGTGAAGTGGCCCGCAAGCAAGCCGGCAACATTTATCATACGCTGGCTTCGGTTTTTGCCGATGCTGAAAAGCGCGGCATCCCGACTGGCAAGGCTTCGGATTTGTATGCCGAGCGCCGGATCACTTCGGTGCGTGGGGTTGCAGGACTTCGTAACACCATCATCAATCAGCCGTGGGCCAAGATCTAGGACTTCGGTCCAGAAGTAAGTTTGTTAGAGTTAATTTTGATCGAATCAGTCGCCCGGATGAGCTTCAGCTCGCCCGGGCGAAGTTCTATTTCCATTGGAGTTTCGCGGCCCGCGGTCTTGACCGTGATCCGGTGCTTGCCTGGTGGCAGCCAAATCCGGCTGGTCAGAAAACGTCCCGGGAGCAAAGTCCAGCCGCGGGTATCGGCGGTTTCCGTCGCTGCCGTGACGATGTTGGCAAGAAGCGCAGCGCCTTCACCAAAATTCTTTCGTGTTTCTTCCACCAGCGCACCTTTGATGAAGGCTCTGGTGACGCCCTTGGCAACGATCCTCGCTTTTTTGTCGTCCAGACATTGCGCGCCGATGGCATCCATGTCAGCACCGGTGCTCGCCGGGTGCCATTGATTTGCAAACTCGATACCGGTTGGGGCAAGGCTGCGGTTACGATAACGAATGACGGGAAATGACAAACGTACGACTTGCCTGCCTGTGCCCACAATGGTGCTCACGGATTCTTTTGGCGAAATTTGGCCAACCTCATGGATCACTGCGACTTGTGCGACTTTGCTATTTTGCGCGCCAGATTTTGCGCTGGATTTTGCGATGCTCGCATCTGCGGCGGCCGTCTCTGCGGGATGGGATTTTTTCAGGGCCGGAATCCGGTCGTTGCGGCGCCGTTCCAGGAGTAGGCGGTAGTAAGCTTCGATCAAGCCGCCAGGAGTGGATCTGTCGCTGAATGTTTTAAAGTCCGAGTCATACAAAGCCAGGGCTTTACCATATTCAACGATGGCATTGTCGTCATCGCCGCGTGCCTCGTGAATCATCCCGGCCAAGTATCGCGCGAAGGCATCTTCGCTGTAAGCGTTTGGCTTTTCGTTTTTAAAGATCCCGTTGATCTCGGCCAATTTGGAGTTGATCCGGCGTGCGGCAACCTGCGCGTCGGCAAGATTTCCATCCCCGATGAACGAGAGAGCCAGCATCGTTTGGATGGCCACGCGTTCGTAATCTTCGCCAGAATAATCGGCAACATCATCGCTGACCACGAAACTCGCCGCCGATTTACTGATGCTTACCGTGTAAAGATCGTCTGAAATCCGGTCGGACTTCAGGAGTTCTTTACGGCTCTTGTCGGCGTCACCCATGCGGTCCAAAATCATCGACCGTTCCAGGTGATACAAGAGCCTGCTGCTGGAACTGGTTTTCAGTGACGATTGATCGATGCTTCCGAGGGCTGCTGTGTAGTCACCCTGCACGAATTCAGAGCGAAGCGCCCGGGTTTCTTCGGTGTAGGATGCGCACCCCGAAACGGCGGTGGCCGAAATGGCAGCAACGGCCCACACAGCATAAAAGCTGCGGGCCGCTGCTGGAACGCCATTCACAGGCCGAAGCTCGACTTTTTGAAGGCTTTTTTGATCTCTTTTTTGCCGGTCCATTCGATTTCGCCAGTCTCAATGTTGGTCAGGCGCATGGTGGTCATGTAGAAGACCGTCTTCTCGCCGCCGCCGTCCTTCGAGTGGTTGGACGATGCGATGGAACCTTCGAGGATGAAGTCAGCCCCGGTTTGCTTGCCTGTTTTCTTGGCAGAGGCTTCTGCAACGGCACCGCTATTCTGGTACTTCAGTTCGTCCAGGATGCGTTTGCGGACGGACACGTCGCTGACAAAACGGACCTTGCGGGAGTTGATCAGCTCGTCCTGCACGTAGTCTGTGAGGGCCTTGCTGTCGATGACTTCTTCGGTGCGGTTTTCAATCTGGTCGACCAGAACGACGGGAGCCTTGCCGCCATGCTTGCCCTTGTATTCCTGAAGCCATGGGCGTGCGAGAACCTGGTCAACCAGGAACGACGCGGTTTTCTTTAAATCGGTTTCACTCCACCGGTCGTCCAGGATTTCGGCCTTGTCGGGATCCGTGTACTCGGCCTTTGTGGATGTGCAAGATGCAGTCGAAAGCCCGGTGATCAATGTGATGCCAAAGATTGGCATGAAGGTAACAATGCGCGCTTTCATCAACGATTCCTCCAGGGAAGATACAGGTGGACCAACGGGAATTTTTTTTCCTTGATTCGCAGTTTAGCATAAGTTTTAGCGAAAATGATCGGGCAACAGCAACGAAAAATATGCTAAAATAATTCCAACGAAACGAATCAAGACCACGTGCCGGAGGATCGGACCATGGCTGCAGGATACTTTGGCAAGAAACAATTCTGGCAACACTTTGCTATCGGCGTGTTCGCGGCTGCTGCATCAGCACCTGTGGCCTTTGCGCGCAATGTTTTTCTGAACGGCGTTGATGTTTCAAGCTCACGCAGCCAAGAGCTGCGCAACGTCCAGGTCCGGATCAATGAAAAGGGCGACATCTTCATCTCGGCCCCACACTACCAGGTGACGGAAGAGGATTTTTTTACTCCCCTTAGCCGTTTGGCGACTCCGCCTCAGGCATCGCAAAACTCGGGAAGTCCGGAACTTGCTGTCGCACCTGCCTCTCCTGTTGCGCCGGCTCCCGCTGCTGCGGCACCAGCGGCTGCAATGGCCAAAGGCAGCGACAAGAATAGCGACAAGAATAGCGACAAGAATAACGACCAGGGCGGTGGTTCGTTCGCAAGTTCCAACATCGGGGCCGGCAAAACCGGTCCCGAATCAATGCCGCCTGTTTTGGAGGCAACGCCTCCTTCGTCCGGCACACCATCAGCGCCCAAAACACCCTGAATGATTACGCCGAACCTATGACATTAACTGATGCCTACGATGCCATCCGGACGGAGATCCAAAGTATCCGGCCAGGGTGTCGCCTCATTGCCGTAAGCAAGGGGCAGTCCCCGGAAAAAATCCGGGATTTATACCAGCGTGGGCAGCGCGAATTCGGCGAAAATTATTTGCAGGAGTTGGAGGTCAAGGCAGCCGGGTTGGCGGATCTGCCGGACCTGCGTTGGATTTTTATCGGTCAGCTTCAATCCAACAAGATCCAGCGGATTGTCGCCGTGGCCAGTGAAATCCAGACGGCGGCCAGCGAAAAACACCTGCGTTATATTGATCGCTACGCGCGCGAGGCGGGAAAGCACGGGTTTCCCGTATTCATTGAAGTCAACGCCGGTAGCGAGGCTTCAAAGGCCGGCGTCACGGCGGACGGGGTTCCTGAACTGGTTGCTAAGGTTGCGGTGGGCGACGGGATGACCGGCATCCGCCTTCAAGGGATCATGGCCATCCCTCCGGTGGAGATCACGGATCAGGATTTTGCCCTTGCTGAAAAGGAACCGCCGGAGTTGTTCCGATCCATGAGGCGACTTGCAGACACGGTGGGGATGGGTAAACTGTCGTTGGGAATGAGTTCTGATTACCGGACGGCCATCGCCGCCGGTAGTGATTGTGTTCGGATTGGGCGATCCCTGTTTGGTGAACGACAAAAATAAAGGAATCCCGCGATGAGCGAGTTGGTGTTGTCTGGACTGGGTCACGTGCTGAATATGATCCTCAATGTCTTGCAGATGCTGGTCTTTGTTTCGGTATTCATCAGCTTGCTTGGTGCCGACCCTTCCAATCCAATCGTGTCTTTTGTTGAACGGGCAACGGAGCCGGTATACCGGCCTTTGCGTCAGTTTACGCGGAACATTCCGGGGCCGTTTGATTGGGCGCCTTTCATTGTTCTGCTGGCGATCGTTTTCATCCAGAAGACGGTCGTGGCATGGCTCCTGATGCGCGGTCCGGTGATGTAGCTTCATGAAGAAATTCCTGACATGGTTGGCCTTGTCCATCTGGTTGCTGGTTCTGGCTGGCAGTTTGATCAACGTCAGCGCGCGCAGTCAGGACGCGGCACTGAAGCTCTACAAGCTGGTCGAAAAGCCGCCGTTCTCTGAACTAAGTCCTGCATTCGTTGACGCGGTGTCCATGGGGCACAAGGGTGTCATTGACGACATGCTGCTGTTTTACACGCTAAATTATTTGATGGACTCGCGATTGCGCGGAGCAGATCCGGCGGAAGTTCAGATGGCACTGAAGGCAACCACCAGGTTGCGTCCAAAGATCGAGACAATATACATGTTTGGGTGCCTTGTTTTGGCACTGGAAATGAAACATCCCGAGGCTTGCGAGCCCTTAATCACGGACGGCATCAATCTTTTTCCAGACGGATGGCGATTGCCTGTTACCCTTGGGACAATTCTGTTTCACAACATGAAAGACGATGCCAAGGCCGCTATTTTTTATGAGATTGCAGCCCAGAAGCCCGATGCTCCGGCTTTTGCCAAATCTTTCGCAATAAAATTGCGCAACCGCGCAAAACCGGATCCCGTGGAGCTGGAAGCCTTGATTCAGACGCTTGGTACAAGTTTTGGAGAAGACATGGTTCGTAAATTTTATTCGACCGGGGGAGACCAGAAATGAGTGTGGCTCCTGGGATCAAAGTTGAGAACGTCACCAAGGTGGTCTACAGCGATGTGACCAAGGGGCGGCAAACAATCGTCAGTGACCTGTCGGTGACCTTTAGCCCCGGCAAATCGTCCGCCCTGCTTGGGCACAATGGTGCGGGAAAGACCACCACGATCAAATTGATACTGGGCCTTGTCCGGCCAACCCGCGGGCAAGTCTCAATCGATGGCCAGCCGGTCGGTGTCGAGCAGCGCCGGATGATTGGCTACATGCCAGAGGTGAACCGGATTCCGCTGGTTCTCACCCCCACAGAAGTCCTTGAGTTTCACGTGGCAACTTATAACCCACCAAAGCTGCGGGATGCAAAGGCCCGCAAGGTCGCCATCGAAGAGGCCCTGCGGCGGGTCGAACTGTGGGAACACCGGAAAAAACGAGTCGGAAAACTTTCCAAGGGCATGGCGCGCCGGTTGGCTTGGGCTCAGGCCACGATCCACGATCCATCGGTTTTGATTTTGGATGAGCCGATGTCTGGCCTTGATCCGACGGGGCGGCTGGCGATGCGCGGTTGGATCTCTGACTTTCGTGCAGCCGGAAAGACCATTGTTCTTTGCTCGCACGAGTTGGCGACGGTCGGAGAATTGTGCGATGACGTCAGCATCCTGCGTAAAGGCAGCCTCGTGTACAGTTCAGCTCATGAAGAACGCACGGCATCGGGTGCCTATCGATTGAGCCTGTCGGGGCTTGACGAGAAGGCCGTGGCAGCGCTGCGGGATGGTGCAGGACTCAAGGCATGGATGCGTGGGCATCAAGAAGGGTTTACGGCACATTTGGTTTTTGCTGACTACGCATCGGCGGCAGAATGGTTGCAGGCTGCGTTGCAGCGTGGTGTGGTGGTGACGGATTTTGGACCCGCACCGTTGATTGACGAGCGTGTCTTGCTCAAGTTTTTCGGTAAAGAACTTGAGTCATAAGGAGTCAAAAACATGATTTCTGTTTTTATGGTGATGCGTGAAAGTTTTCTTCTGCTAAGGCGCGACAAGATTTTTCTTCCAGCCGTTGCGGCCGGTGTCATGATTACGATCTTTGCAAACATTGCTTCAGAGTGGGGCATCGAGGAATTTCGTAAAATTCTTTTTGACGTCGGGGCTTTGGGTTTTCACCTGACAGGATGCCTCGTCGCGATCTTTTGGGGCACGAAGACCGTCAGCGAGGCCAGGGCCGATGGCTCCCTTGAAATTCAGCTGGCGGCACCGATTGGTCGAGTTTCGTGGTTGGTTGGGAAATACCTTGGCCTCGTGCTGGCCTTGATTTTCTTTTGGCTGTTGGTTCTTGTTTTCTGGCAGGGGATCATGTTCGCAAATGATTTTGGTGGGATGACCCAACCGCAATTTATGTTTTTTGTTTTCCAGTTGCTGGAATGGTCCCTTGTGGGGGCCGTGGCACTTTTCTATTCAACGTTTGCCGGCGTGACGATTGCCCTTTTTGCAACGATCAGCACTTGGATGGCCGGACTGGTATCCATGCCGGTTGCGCAGAATCTTCCCTACGGGGCCAAAGGCTGGGCCGTGGATGTGGTGCAAGGCTTGGCCCGGTTTTGGGACTTTCGGCAGTTTAATCTTTCAGGATTCGCCACCGGAGTTGAGAAGATCGGTCCAGGGGAACTTCAAGTCCGCGGTGTTTACGGAATTTTACTGATTTTAATCATCATGACGGTGTCCTGCATTTTTTTCAGACGCCGGGATGTATTGGCTTGAACTCCTCAATCTAAGGCAGGCTTTTTAAATGGGGCGGCGAGACGAACAAAATCTGGATGCAGGAGGAGACGCCCACGTTCGCCGCGAGCGCGATGCGGCCCGTGAACTTCGTCAATCCCGCTGGTGGAAAAATCTCATCCAAAATGCGAAGTGCCATTATTGCGGCGTTCAACTGAACGCAAAAACGGCGACCATGGACCACATCCTTCCCGTCAGCCGCGGCGGGTGCTCGACCAAAGGCAATGTTGTGGCAAGTTGCAAGGCTTGCAATACGGCAAAACGGGATCACTCCTTTTTAGACCCCTAAACTGCTCCAGCCTGTCGGGGAATGAATCCTTCGTTCTGACGAAATTCGTCATCCTGACCCTCACTCCGTCATCCTGACCCGCGCCCCGTCATCCTTCGCTAACGCTCAGGATGACGGAGTGAGGCTCCCGTTAACGGGAGCGGTTCACTGGGAACACGAACGCATGAACCAGGAAAAGAGGCCAAAGAAAATCAGAATCTGAACGGCAGCACCCAAGCGTTGCCGTATGGGACCATAAAATACTGAACTACGCCCGGGAACAAATCTCCGGTGTGCCTTTGCCGCAGCAGAGGCATCGGCCTTTTTGCGGGCTGCACGTACTTTTTTCAAATCGACGATGTTCGTCATTTAATTTCCTTCTTGCCGCGGAAGATACTTTCGCTCAACGGTTGCTGCGGGTGATGTGTCGGCCAGACGTTTTCTGCAGCGGCCTTGAATTGTTGACCACAAGGCGGACCGCCCGCTCTATATCGCGGGAGGGGGCTTCGATCGATGTGGTGAAAACATACCACGCAACATTGCCCGTGCATGGCGGCGTCGTCAACGAACCCTTGTAATGGAAGTAGGTCCGTTTTTTTGGAATCAGTTTCATCAGAGGGAATCCGGCCAATTCCCTTTCATCGCCGTCTCCTTTTGGCAGAGACGCAAGCATCAGTTCCAAATCTTCATTGCGGCCTCCCGCGGCGACAAACATTGCAATCACGGCCAGCTCACCGGAGGGCGAGCGGTGATTGAGTTGCAGTTCAAGTTCATACGGGACGCTCTGTAATTGATGCTCGCTCGGTGTATGAATCGAGATCGAATGTAGGTTGTAGCGGTCGCCTTCGATTTCGACAAAATTATCGCCGGAAACGGTGGCCAAAATTTCCTGACCGCGAAGGGTCGTCACCAGATTGCTGTCGCGGTAGTGGAAAGCAATTGGTTTCAGTTTAGGGTCCATTTTCGTGTTGTCCAGGTCGATTGGGGATTGCCCCCGGACTGCGCCGCATTCCCGATAGGCGGGATCAAGGCGACTCCAATAACGTGGTCCTTGTGAGCCAAGGTAACCCCATGCCGCTGGCATTGCCGCGTTGATTTTTTCAACGGATTGATGGGCATCGCCGGATGCGGAGGGAGACGGAGAGTCAGACGGAGACGGAGACGTGGACGGAGAAGGAGAAGGCGTGGGCTCCGTACCAGCCGCGATCATGATGGCATGCTTTTCGCCCGAAATGTAGCTGGCCCACCAATAAAACGCAGAACCGCCGGTACCGGCGAACAGAAATGCGAGCATCCATGCCAGGCCCTGATCCATTTTCATTAGGTCGTCATTCCCCTGATGATTTCATTTCCATTCTACTTCGTGATCGCAAGAGGCTCAACCCGGCCCCGGCCTGGCGGGGGAATGGCAATGATTACCCATGGACCCGATGTGACGCCTGTAAAGCTGAAGTTTTTGCTCGCGGTGTTCAGGGGGACCGTGATGGTGGCCGTTTTGCAGTTCGCCAGACGTCCATTTGACACTGTGATTTGGCACATCCGCACACTAAGATTTTCTGCCGGATTCTGTAAGATTATTTTTTGGATTACGAAATTTTCAGTGGAACCCGCCGGGGCAGCCCTTGAAACTTGTCCGTATATTCCGCCTGTGTCTGCCAAAGCAGCACCGCTTAATTTAAGCCAGCGGACAATCGTTGGATCGGTTTGCACGGTGCCAAGGTCATCCCGCGCCCGAATGCACAATGTGCGAAAGCCGTCTGTCGCAGTGTCGTTCAGGCGAAGGGCTGTCGCGACACCGTTGAAAGCTCCATAAGTGACTCCGGTTTTGCAGTCTGACGTTTGCGAATAAAGCAAGGCAGACTGCCACGACACAACGCGGGCTCCACCAATCACAATATTCCATGTCGTATTTCCGGTCGGAGAAAAAGGTGTTCCGCTGATGATCGTGGCAACCGGAGGCGGAGGGGCCTTGAAGGTCCACTGATAAAAGGTCGGTGACGACTGGACGTTTGCTGCCAGGTCGCGGCCTTTGATGCACACGATTTTAGTTCCAGGCAATCCGGCATTGATAGAGAGCACTGATGAAACAGGCGCGAATGCCCCATAAACTGCGGCATTGCAGGACGTTGTTCCGCTCAGCAGGCTCCACTGATAATCCGCCATTCCCGTGCCAGAGATAATCGCCCTGACGCCTGGGTCGGTGGTTTCCTTTGGGGGCATGTTTGTAAGTATCGCAACGGGTGCCACGGTGTCCTTCGTCCATGTGTATGTGCTAGGCGCAGCCTGATCGTTGCCGGCATTGTCCGTGAAGGTCGCGCAAAGCGTATAGGTTCCGTCCGAAAGCGGCATGTTGTAGGTGATCTTATCAGTCGTGGGGCGACGCAATGCGTTGCTTAAATCGGCGGTCCCACATGAAGTTCCGCTAACAACAGCGTAACGATATGTTCCGGCCTCGTCGGCATTGACGGTAACGTTCAGACTCGCCGCATTTGATTGCAACGTGGGAAGGCTAGTGAAACGAAGGGAATTGACGATCGTGTCCTGGGTCCACCGCAGGATGGTGGCCGGTGTTTGTTCATTGCCGGCTTCATCTTTGCCAAGAACACACAAAACGCGTGGGCCGTCGCCACCCTGAATTAGACTCAAGTTTAACGGTGACGTTGCGGGCATCGACTGCGAAAATGTGGTGCACGTGGAGTCCGATATTCCTGTCGCATACCGGTAAGTGCTCACGCCAGTGCCACTGATTTGGATGGTCGCTGCTGGTGATTTTGACGAGACCGGCGGCGTCCCTGTCAAGACGACGCGGGGTGGGATGGTATCGCGGGTCCAGACAAAACTTTTTGGCGTTGTTGACAGGTTTCCGGCAACATCCATGCCCAATATGCAAAGCGTGAAGGTCCCATCGTTGGTTGTCGATACGCGATGCTTGGCAGGCGCAATGGAGCATGTTCCGTAGCTGGTCCAGGCGGTTGGGCAGGTGACGGTCCCAGCCTGTACGGTCGCAGCGCAAGAAGCCAGGTCAGGAGATCCGGAAATGCTCAGATCAAAACTCGTCAGGGTGTTCAGGATGGCCGGTTGGGAACCGATGGTCACATCCGGTCCACGAAAGTCTGCGGTCCAACCATAGGCCGATGGATTTGACTGGATTGTGCCGCTGTCGTCCTTGCCGCGCAGACACAGTGCCACAAAACCATCCACGCCTTGCGTGGTGGATTCGACGTTGAAGGTGGATTGTTGCGCCAGTGGCGTCCATGAAGACCATGACAACGAGGCGCCTTTGCATGCTGACGCCATCGATTCGGGGGCGGTTTTAATCAAGGCCGTGCTGTATGATGTCGCGAGTCCTGGCGCAATCTTTGAGACTTGAATGGTAAAGCTTTTTGAGCTTGAAATTCCTGTGGGAAATCCCGTCGCAGCCACCACTGGATCAGCGCTGACCAGGGACCATGAACTCCATGAATTGAAATAGCCATCAAAACCGACAATGCTGCCGCGCACACACAAAAACTTTTTCGGTGTCGCATCCTGGATCAAGTTTAGGGGCTGAGTGGGTGGCGTGTTGGGAAGAGGACTGGCGTAAGTGGCGTCCAGACTGCAATCTGCGGCGGCTGTCGTGCCTTGCAGAAACTTTGAGGTGTAAAGGGTCGCCGAAACGCCAATATTCAAATTTGGGCTGTTCGACGTGCTTCCTGGAATTCCGGTTAAAACAACAGCGGAGTCATTGATCAGGATGGAAATATCATCGATGAGCCAGCCGTCATACTGGACGTAGGCATCGCTGCTCATTTCGAAGTGAATCTGAATGGCGTCAACACCGTGGGCCGCTGCGTCGAAAGCATGTTGTGTCAGGTCAATCGTGCGCAATTGCCATCCGCTTTTTCCGGTGACGTAATCGACATTGCGCCAGTTTGATTCAGGCATCCCCTGATAACTGGCAAAAACGTCGCCCCGGTCATAACCGTCCTCAAGGGACTGGCTGCTCCAATATTGTAGGACGAGCTTTTGCGCACCCTTGATTGGTACGTCGCGCAAAGTCATCCGCTTTTTTGAGTTGGGCAGGTAAGGTCCGACACCATCGCTGTATACTTTGCCACGCGTTGGATCTTCCTCAACGGTCCACTGGGTGTTGGCGGGGAGATCGTTTAGAGAAGTGCCGTCATACATCTGCAGGCTGCGCAGGGGGATCAGTTTCATTTCAACAGGCGTTGGAATGGCGCTGGCGTTGTTGGCTTCGTCGAATGCGCGGACCGACACCCAACCACTGAACCCCACCGGCATCTTTTGAAGTTGTGCTGTGACTTTCGCTGCGGTGACAGTGACGACGGCGCTGACATCCAAGGCCTTGGCCCAGTCAGATTCACTGGAAATTGGACTCGTCGAAATTCTCACTTTATAGCTCGACGCCGTGCCTGCGGAGCCGTCGTCTCCAGATGGAGTCCATTCCATGGCGGCAGAGGTCATGGTTCGATTGCTCACACGAATGCTGCCTGGCACCGACGGCGGAGTGACGTCTGGGCCGGCATTCATCGCTGCATACGCATTGATTGAGCCCCCGGTCTTGACCCTTCCGGTCAGACTTTGACGGGGTGTGACGCTCTCGACGAGGCGTGAGATCACGATGGCGGGAGTGTCCTGCGGATACCGGCTTTTCAATAGCGCCAAGGTTCCTGTGACGTGGGGAGCAGCCATCGACGTTCCACTCAGTTTTTCATAATTGTGGCCAGGAGTGGTCGAAAGGATGTCTACCCCCGGTGCGGCCACGGCAACGGTTCGTGCACCATAATTTGAGAACCAGCCGAGATTGCCGTTGCTGTCGATGGCGGCCACGGCGATCACGTTTGGAAAGTTGTATGCAGCCGGATAAGAGGCGGCGGCGTCATTGTCGTTTTGCTCGTTGCCCGCAGCAGCGACGAAAACACTGTTTGCGGTGTTGGCACGCTGGATGGCTTGGGCCATCAGGGAGGAGTATCCGCCACCGCCCCAACTGTTATTCGTGGCAAAGAAGTTTAATCTTGTGGCGTAGTCAATCGCAGCGATGGCATCGCTGATGTAACCGGAACCTGTGGAGTCCAAAAACTTCAAGGGGACAAGAGACACCTGCCAGTTCACCCCGGCAACTCCCGTGGCGTTATTTCCGGTGGCTCCGATGGTTCCGGCAACGTGGGTACCATGATGATTGTCATCGGCAGGTTTGTTGTTGTTGGAAACGAAGTTCCACCCCTGCCAGTCGTCGATATAGCCATTACTGTCGTCGTCGACACCATTTGATTTTTTTGGCCGACCCTGGCTGTCTGTGCCGGACTCGCCGGGATTTACCCAGCAATTCGCGACCAAATCCGTATGGGTGCAGTCAATTCCTGAGTCGATGATGCCGACAATCACAGACCGGCTTCCGGTAGTCAGATCCCATGCGGAGACAGCTTTGATGTCAACGCTATTGGAAGGATTCGAAAGGCCCCAAGTTTCCGAAAATCGTGGGTCATTAGGGACTGCGTTTGCTTTAACCAGAAAATCGGGTTCAACAATTTCAATGCGCGCGTCGCCTTTTAGAAAGTCGATGACTGCGGCCAGATACCTTTCGTCTGTCGCATCGGGAAACTCAACGTTCAAAATATTCGAATCATCGAGTTGTTTTTTGATGTTACCGCCCGCAGCGCGAATTGGGGCGCCGACGTTTGCCGAACCGATCGCCTTGGCGGTCTTGGCGATCAAGGCGAGGGGATCTCGCATCTTGATGTTCAGGGTCCTTAGTTTGCGTTTCGATTGCAGGGAACGAGCGGTGGCGGTGGTTGCGTAGGAAGATTGGGCGGTGCTCCGGTACTTTTCGACAAGTTCAGCAAAGGCTGCGCGTAGTTCTGCCTCGGTGCGCTCGCTGGAAAGAGGTCCGGGAGGCGTCACTGTCGCATCGCCGCCGGTGACTGCGGACCGGCGGCTTTCCATGGAAGCTGGTTTACAGGCGCCGGCCAATGCCAGAATGGATGTGGCGGCAGCAATTTGTATCCGGATCCATTTCATTTTAGCGAATGCTCCCGGGGTTGAGGCTAAATTGAAAAACCTCAATCATTATCGGTATTTTCACATCTCGACTTAGAATTGTGGCAAAAACTGCTGGATTGAATTTTTGGTAAGTGTCTGATACTTCCGGCAAAGAGTTTTTGTTTTAGGTTTTTGACCCTGTTCGGGACCCGTAGCTCAGCTGGATAGAGCACCGGATTTCTAATCCGGTGGTCGCAGGTTCAAGTCCTGCCGGGTTCGCCATTTCTCTAATTTTGGTTTCCTTCAATATGCCGTCGCGCCCACCTCGGATTTTGACCTTTAATCATCACGAATCTTTTCTTTGCTCCCTGGCAGACACCGGGTGGCAATTTGATGTTGTTGTGCGCTACAAAAAATTAGACCTCGCATGGAACGTCGCTTCTCGCCCAGTTCCAACTAATTTTCGATTGGTAGAATTTGATGACGCAGTTCGCCGAAAATTGGATGCCGGGGAATACGATTCGGTAATTTGCCACACGTTGAAGAACTTACTTTGGCTTTGGCGATGGCGTGACAATAAATTTATTTTTATCGCACACATTCCGCTCTTTCGTTACACGCTTCCGCTTTGGCTCAAATCGGCCGTGAAATTGGCCTTATTCAAGGCTTTCAGGTGGTCGCACCCAACGGTCTTTGTTGCTGTGAGTGAGTTTAAGCGCAAATCATGGAAAACCCGGGGTCATGTGGCCGTCTTGGCACCTCAGCAGGTCGGTGAATTGTCGGACGGCAAGGGATACGACTCTGTTACTGTCGTTTGCAATGATTTGATGACGCGTCAGGAGGAGCTCGGCGCGAAAGATTTGATGGCGATCGGAAAAAAAATTCCTTTGCGGATCATTGGCCGTAATCCTGGGGCCGAAGGTGCCATCCAACCGAAAGACTACTGCGAGTTTCGGGATCTATTCTCCTCAGGCAGGATTTATCTTTACACGATCCGTCAGCCATTTGGTGACGGTTATAATACGGCTATGTTGGAAGCGATGCAGATGGGTATGGCCGTGGTTACGGTCGACAACCCTTCAAGTCCGATTATCCACGGAGAGAATGGTCTCGTTGCCAGAAATCCAGAGGAAATGCTGGCGCATTGCCAGTTTCTTTTGAGTCATCCTGGCGAAGTTGATCGCTTGGGTTCTGCTGCTCGCGCGACAGTGCGGGAAAAATTTTCTCAGGGAAATTTTATTTCGGCCTGGCAAGGTGCCTTGGCTTCCCTGTGAATTATTCCGGTGCGTGGATGGTCCGGGTCGCTGCAGCGGCAATGACTCCGGCGGCGACGGAAACATTCAAGCTTTCGACTTTGCCGGTACCAGCCAGGCGCAGGGTCGCGTCGGCCGACTTAAGGACGGACTCGGGTAGGCCCAAGCCTTCGGCCCCAAGGGCTATCACGCATGGATATTTGATTTCCGTCGTCCACAAGTCGTGTCCTTTGGCGTGACCCGAGGTGGCATAGAGCATAAAGCCGCCCTTGCGTTTGAGGTCCCGCGCCGTGTCGACAATTGAACCTTCGGCAACGATGACAGGAACATGCTCGGCGCCGCCTTCAGCGATGCGGATGGCAGCCCCTGAAAGGGACCAGCCGTCAGGCCTTGTTGCGGCGGGGTTGGCAGCGGCGGCGGGGGTCACCAGCACGGCCGAAATCCCGAAGTGGGCTGCGGTGCGCAAGATGGCCCCGACGTTGTGGGGGTTCTCAACGCCGACCAGCCACAAGACGACGCGGGGTGGGGCGTCTGTCGGAGCCTGATTAGAATTTTTTAAAAATGTGTTAAAATCCGGATGCTTAGGAATTTTCGCCAGGATGCAAACGCCTTCGGTATGGTCGGATTCTGCCACTTTAGCCAAATCGGCTGGTTCGACCAGGTGGTAGGCGAGGCGGTTTTGGGCGCAGAATTTCAGCATGGGGCCGAAGGCCTTGCGCGTGCCTTCGGTGACGTAGGCGCGGACGATATCCTGGGGACGATTGTGAAAGACGGCCATGCAGGCGTGAAATCCGCAGATTTTCTGCTCTGCTTTCCGGTCGGCTTTAGATATAGGCTTCTGTTCCATGACGCATTCTAACCATAACCTGTCGCTGAAAGCGACGAGAAACCCATAAGAGACCCCCGAATGACTTCGACTTTTACGCCAAGCGACCTTCCCGTTGTGACCCTGAAAACGGAACGCAAGTCATCCCACCCGTGGATCTTTCAGAAAATGGTCGAGAAGCCAGAGACCAAACCAAAAAACGGCTGCGTCGTCGATATCATTGACCGGACCGGGGCCTGGGTTGGACGCGGTCTTTATAACGGACATTCCCGGATCGCCCTGCGCGTTTTGACCACGAACCCGGACGAGGGCATCAACCGCAAATTTTTCGACAAGATGCTGCGCCAGGCGATCAGCCTTCGTCGCGATGTCTTGAAGATCGACAAAGTCAGTGATTCGTACCGTCTTGTTCACAGTGAAGGCGACGGACTCTCGGGTCTCGTGATCGACAAGTTTGGCGAAATGGTCGTCGTCGAATTTTTCTCGTCAGGAATGTACCGCTTTCGCGAGACGATCCTGAGCCTGTTGGGCGAGATCCTTCCCGGTAGCCGCTTTTACTGGTTCGCCGAGGAACACGTTCAAAAACAAGAGTCGATGGACATTCGCCCGCCTGCTTTGCCAGAACCATTTTTGATTGAAGAGCATGGGCTCAAGTTCAAAGTCGGACCGGGCAGCAAACACAAAACCGGTTTTTTTGTCGACCAGCGCGAAAATCGCATGCTGTTGGCACAGATGTGCAAGGACCTCTCCGTCGGCCCCGATGGCGGTAAAAGAGAAGTGTCTGTTTTGGACATCTGCTGCAACTCGGGCGGCTTCGCTGTTTATGCGAAGGCTCTTGGTGGGGCGAGCGAGGTTTTGGCCCTGGACTTGGACGAGACCGTTCTGGAATTGGCCGAAGAAAATGCGCGCATCAACAAGGCCAAAGTTAAATTTATTCAAGTCGATTTGTTCCATTGGCTGCGTGAGGCCATCGAACGCGGGTTGAAATACGATGTCGTGATTTTGGATCCGTCGAAACAGACCCGGACGAAAGAAGAACTTGAAAAGGCCATGCGCAAATACACCGACATGAATCGTCTGGCGATGCAGGTGGTGAAGCCGGGCGGGATCTTGCTGACGTGTTCATGCACGGGACTTGCCAGCGAATCAGAATTTCTCAATTCGATCCGGATTGCCGCATGGCAGTCGCAGCGCACTGCGCAAATTTTGAAGATCACTGGAGCTGGTCCAGATCACCCGTGGGCTTCTCATGTTGCGGAAGGGCGTTACCTGAAGGCCGTTTGGGCGCGGATTCTGTAGAAAACTAAACTCGCTGGATAAAATGCGTTTTTTTACAATATTTCTGGGCATATCGATCCTTGCAGGTGGTTGCAGGACCACATCCTTTCCGCAAAATAACCACGACGGCAATCTGCAGTCGGTCCCCGCGCCAGCCTGTCCCAACGTCAATCAAGGGTCTGGGCTGGCGGCTTCTTGCAGCAATCTCTTCAAGATTACGGCCCATCCGCCAGCAGGCGATTCCTTTTCTGCGACAGCAGGCGTCAAGGAGCATGAGTGTGGCTATTACCTGCGCTTGCGATTGTGCCTGACCGATTGCAGTGAGTCGGAGCGAAATCGCCTGCTCGGATACTATCAAACCTGCATGGGAGTCACGGGACTCGCCTCGGGTGACTATAAATTTGTCGAAGGCTGTGCCGGCAACAGTGAATTCACGTCCTACATGGAGAGCATGCGTCACTGCCTTCAAAAATCTTCCGTGGCGTTCAACGCGGACAATGCCTGTCACACATGCAAGCAAATCATTGATGGATCGGGCGGACCCTACGACGGAATCATCGGTAGCCACACGCCATGCAACAGCAGTGCCGGGTTTTGTAATCTTTCCGAAACATCACTGCGCTGCTTTGGTGCAGGGCTTGGGTCGTCGTGGACGGGTGTTTTGGGGTCCCATTCTGCAACTGGATCCATCCGTTCGGTTGGGTTTTGCCATTTTGTATCGCAGGCGGCATCGTGTGCGGCTGCCAGTGATCAGGGTTACGGCGGGTTCATGAATTTTTGGCGGGCCCTATGCGGCGGTTATCAAGGCGGATGTGAAGCCGTTCAGGGCCGGAGCGGTACGTTTATTGGCAATGCAATCGAAAGCATCACGGGGATTGGATCCTCTGGTTTCGATGTCGTCAGCTGCAAATTATCTTGCCCCCTGCCCGAAGATTTAAATCGTGTCTCGGGTTTTGGTGGGCTCGGCGCAGGATATCTGTTTGAGAAAATCTCTGCGGCCGTCGGCCGTGGCGGCGTTCTGGCGGGCGAATCCGCATGCCGCGGCATGGTCGGAACGCTCTAGTTCATTCTGATTAAAAACCAGCGGGATAATTGGGCGTAGTATCGCCGTTCAGGCCGCCAGTGCCTTGCATGCAAAGATTCACGCAAGGTCTATTGCCATCTTTAACAAGGCCCTCAGGGTTGCCCGCGCTCGTGCAATTTTCGAATGCATTGGTTACGAGTCCGACAATTTCGCGGGGGTCGGAGAAGCCGGTTTTTGCGGCAACGCGGTTGACGTCTTCCGTCGTACTGATGCTCGCTCTGGCGCAAAGTTTTTTGCAGTAACCTTCGCTGCGCAATGCGACGGGATGGCTCGCCAGGCAGCGCCCCCAGCTGTTAATGACTTGATAGCAGAGGCGGGCGCGATTCTCTGTCGCAGCATCCAATTTTTTAGTTTCCGGATCGATGTTGTTTCGTATTCCCAAGATCGCAGGGCGTGATGTGGGTAGGGCCGCTATGTCGGCGAGCTCTTCGCAAAGGTTGCGTTCGCTGGCGAGGATTTTTTTATTTTGCTCTTCAAGGTAACGCAAGTCCTGAACAAGGCAGTTGACTTCCGTGCCCACGTCAATCGCATTGAACAGACCCGCTGCGGAGCAGTTGGCGATGGCACCAATCATTCCGATCCTGCCAAAGAGCTTTTCAAGTTTTCCCAATTGAAGGGCGCTCAGTTGATTGAGCTGTAACACACTGCTGAATATCGGAGTGCACGTGGTGAAAAGCCTGCTGATATCGGTAACAGATCCGACGCTTTTAGTTGCAAATTTCATGGCCCGTTCGAGGTCAGGTTCGGTCATAAAGGATACCAGGGATCCATAGGCCTCCAATGATCCGCCTGATGCAAGACCCGAAATCAGGACCAAGAGGCTTTTATATTCCTCGTCCGGGGCGATCGCGGCGGTGGTTATTTGCTCGGCGACAAATTTGGTGGTTTCGGTCAGGCCGTAGCTGCCGAGCATCGTCTGCGCGCAAAGGGTGCCCTTTGCGATATTGATGTTGAATTTTGCCGTTTGGCGAAACTGGTTGAAGGTCTTGATCGCTGATGCGATGGCACGGGCTTCACCGGCGGCCAAGGCTGCTGTCTGAACCGTTTCTGCCAGGCCTATTCCGATGGCGTCCACGGCACAACTTTTGCTGCGTTCAAACGTATCGGCGCGCCTTTGCGCCATGCCGTCCACGCCGCAGTCGTCATAGGCTTCTTTAATGTCAGATTTCGCATTTTTGTCAGAGGTCGTGTTGCACGAGACGATGAGCGCACTAAGGATTAAAAAAAATCCCGTGAAACGAAGTTGGTGTGGTTTCATGGCGCGTCTTCCTCACCGCGATCAGAAATAGAAAAGAGGCCCTTCTCCGTGAGGTGAAGGGCCTCTTCTTTTCTTTAGTTCAGGCTACCGTGCTGGTCGCAATGATCGCCATGGGCATGGTGCAACGTGCCGTCAACCATGTAATCCGTATGGTCACCATGAGGAATGGCGTCGTGGCCGCAGCCAGCAGCGTGCTGGTGTGCGTCAGCGTGCTTCACCGGGTTTTCAGCAGCCGGCATCTTGTCGTTGACAGCGAGCTTGTGCTCGACGGCTTTGCCCTTGACGGCTGCATGGAGGTGGCCGTCATGCAAGAAGTCCTTGTGGTCTTCATGCGTGACTTCCACGTGGCCGCAACCAGCAACGTGCTTGTGCTCATGCTTCTTGTGTTCGATGGCATTGACGCCGAAAGCCATGGAAGCACCAGCAACAACACCGACGATGGATATAACGGCACTTTTAACGAGTTTCATGGGATCTTCTCCAAAAAAAATAAAGTGAAATTCACTGTAAAACATATTGGGAACTAAAAATTTTGCGGCCGTTCCTGACTTTTAAAGCCAAAACGGCGGCGGGGAAGGTTCTTGTTGGCTTATGACAGGAGGCGCACGTGCTGGACGAATTGCTCCGTCGCTGAAACAAAAGTGCGATTACGGCTCGTGCGGGCGAGGGTGATCGCCGGCTCCCGAACCGTTGCAGCCATTGGCACCGTCCAAAAGGCCGGTGTCGAGGCGATTAAAATCTTTGATGGGTCTGACTGACGTGAGTCGGGGAGTTGATGCTCGCAGTGGTCGTGGTGGTGATTATGATCTGTGGCGGCCAACCCAGCGTCATGATCGCAGTGGGCGTTGTGGTCTTCTTGGGAATCCCGGCTTGTGTCTGTGGCGACTTCGACGGATTCGCCGTTGGTCTCTTCAAGGGATTGGCAAAGGGCGTGGGGAACAAGGGCGCTCTGATGTCCGATCAGGACAAGTCCCGCAACCACCAACGCTTGTTTGATCCATTTCAAGGACTTTAGTGACCTCAAAGCCATCCGGCCTTTTCCTCAAGCTTCTTGCACTTGCATTATAAACACTAACACCTTTTCGGTGGATTCGCAGCCAGCTTAAAATCCGAGACTTTACGTCCCCAGGTATTTTTCAGTGATGGCCTTGTAAAACGAGGTTTCGGTGGTTGCGTTGAGGCAACGGTCAAGGGTCTCAATAAAAACCTTGGGGTTGTTGATCCTCAGTGATTTCCGGGCGATTGCGACATGATAGGATCGCGCCTTTATGACGAAGTCCAAGGCTTTGATTTTTCCATCGAAACCAAGTTCCTTCGCCTGCCACAAAACCGTTGGTACGGTATTCACAAAAGTGTCAATTTTTCCCGACACGAGCATCCGGATATTTAATTCCTGATCATTGACCGTGGCGACCACTCCGGTCTTCTCTCTGGCAGCAAGGTACGCCGAAAACTCCGGTGTATAACCGAGCCCCGCCAGGTTCCCCAATTTCATGGAATCGAAGTCTTTGAGTTTGGTGATCTTAGCTTTGGAATCTGCGCGAACAAAAGGGCGATAGTCGGCCTTGAAAAGCGGTGCGTCACCAAAGATTAAAAACCCCTCGCGACGTGCATCGTGCGAATAGACGTTGAGGTCCAGCGTCCCGTCTTCAAGTTCCTTGATCGCCCTCTTGATGCCGACGTGGCGAAACGATGCGCGGACTCCGGTTTTCTGAAAGCAATGCTTTAGGAGTTCCTTGCCAAAACCCTCTGGCTTCGACTTGTCTCCCGCGAAAAAGTAGGGGGGCCAATCGCTGTCGTTGACTTCGATGATTCCGTCGCCATACGCAGGCCAGGCAGACACGCCAAAAAAGAGGAGAAGTGATGCGCGCTTCACATGTTTGAGCATTTCGCGGGATCCTCTTAGCAAGGTCTGAACCCGGACAGGATATAAGTCACGAGCAATGTTACGATTTTTTTGCTGCAGGGTCTAATGGGTCCGCTGGACAAATTCCTAAAATTGGGCTGGTCGACGGTGTCGAAATAATTTCGTGGAACGATGGATTGCGCAGTGTGATTTGCTGATCAGTGAGAGATGAGTGAGAAATCAGTCACTCCACGTCGTCATTCCGTGCCGATCAAATCAGCTTGTCTGCCCACAGATCTGCCAAAAAAGTTTGCCAGTGCATTCTTCGGATGCCGTGGTTCACGGTCTCAAACTTGTCTTGAGACACCACCGCCAAAAAAGGAATGATTTGTTCTTCGCCAAGGCGCCGCAATCCATCAACATCGCTTGTTTGAATTCTAGTCGTTGCCTTAAATTCGAACGCGGCTTTTTTACCCACCACCAGATCAACTTCGTCACCAGATGTCGTGCGCCAAAAATAGAGTTGATCCTTTGTCCTTCGGTAGCTGACGTACGCTTTCACCTCCGAGATTAGATAACTCTCGAAGGCGTCGCCATACAGGGTCGAATTTCGGTCCAGGGATCGCGTCTCAGTCATGGCATGAACAACACCCATGTCGAACATGAAAAACTTAGCATGAGTGATGGCTTTTCTCTTTTTAGACAGATCCAACGGAGGAAGCATGGTGCCTATAAAAGTATCTTGCAGGATTTGATAATAGGAACGAACCGTCGGCTGAGAGATTCCAAGATCCTTGGCGAGTTTGTTCATGTTCATTACTTTTGACTGGGAAAGTCCGGCCACCTTCAAAAAATCAGAAAATGCGACGAGATTGCGTGCCAGCCCCTCTGAAAGGATTTCCTCCTTCAAGTAAGTTGAAACATAAGCGTCCAGATCCTCGTCCGGATAGTTGGAATTATAGACAGCAGGCAATGTTCCAAACCTCAGCCTTTTTTCCAGATCAAGGTCACCAATTTCTGGATGACAAAGGGGGAACAACTCGGCAGTCCAAGCGCGCCCTGCCAAGAGATTTACCCCCTTGGCTTTCAGAGACCGCGCGCTACTACCGGTCAATAAAAACCGCCAACCCCGAGCCTCGATAAGCCGGTGAACTTCGTTTAATAATTCTGGAATTTTTTGAATTTCATCGATAACAACCGTTGGCTTCTCAATCTTCGCATGGGCGAGAACAAAATCCTCAAGGCCTTCCGGGTGCGCCAAGAACTCCCGATACGTCCTCAACCCTAACAAATCGATGATAACTGTGGAGTCGGCCTGCAATTGCCTCCGGATCAGCGTGCTCTTACCTGTCGCCCGGGGGCCAAATAGAAAAAACGATTTTTTTTCCAGTAATTCTGGAAGATTAAGAATTCTTTGGTGGGTTTTTGACATGGTGATGAGATGCCTACGATGAACTTATTACAAGAATATACTTTGAAAAAATCTCTATTTTTCAAAGTATATAATTGAAAAAAAAGTTATACAAGTGCGAGTTCACTTCACGCAGTTCACCGTCATTCTGAGGCCAGAGGCCGAAGAATCCCTTCTTTTCCTTTGGTTTAAGAAAGGATCCTTCGCTAGCGCTCAGGATGACGAGAGAGCCTCAGGATGACGAGAGAGCCTCAGGATGACGGCGAACAGCTCAGGACGACAACTCCACTTAGCGCCGCGACCAATTTCCTCCACCGCGCGGATAGTGGTAGTAACCGTATCCTGGGCGATACCAACCCGGATAAGGCTGATTGTAGCCAGGGCCTAGTGGTGGGCCATACCAGCCATTATAGCCACCTGCGTAGCCAGGGCCGGGTCCGTAGCCAAAACTAAAGCCGCTGCGGCCGCCCCAACCGAAATAAAAACCTGGATTGCCGTATCCCCAAGCGTATCCGCCGCGATTGTATGACGGTGGATATCCTGGGTTCCAACCGTAAGAGCCTGGTCCACCACTGCGGGGTGGCTGCAGACTTTCCATCAGAGCCTGCGGTGCCATCTGAGGTTTCTCCGATTGTTTTCCCATTTGCTGGTCAGATTGTTTTCCCATCTGCTGATCGGGATCTTGGCCGACTTCGACAGCCTGCAATTCTTCGGGAACTCGAGCCTGATTCCACGCCTGCTCTGCCGTCACAACATCGACGATTTCAATCTGCACGGCAGATTCCAAAACACGAATCTCTGCTTGCTGGGATTGTGCTTGCCCTTGATCGTCAAAAGGCACACGCACGATCACAGTTCCTCGTGATTCCAATTCAGGTGGACAGTCGCCACCACTAAATCCACCAATCGCTGCCACAGCCAAATACTTGCGCAGGTATTTCATGCTTTCTCCTTGTTCTGGTTAAGAACCGTTGAGAACACAACTGACAAACCTGCGTGATTACAATTTTTGTACCACTTTGAAAGTCGCGCATACGGTAGCTGACGTTCGCCTTCACCTCCGTGATTAAAACTTTGACCTAGCTAATCCGGAGGAGTGTCGTGTTTTATCGCGACATTTCACGAGAGTGGTGCGGAAAAATGAAAAGACAACTTAACTTACTGGAATTACTGAAAAAAACACACTTCCTTTTTGGGCCGCGTGGTACCGGAAAAAGCCACCTGATTCGCGAACAGCTTAAAAATATAAGTTATATCAACCTCTTGAAGTCAAAAACTTATCTTAGACTCAAATCCAGGCCGGCGGAGTTAGAGGCCATGATTAGCACTGACTTAGTTGCCATCGACGAGATCCAGCGGATTCCGGAGCTTTTGAACGAAGTCCACCACCTCATCGAGGAACGCGGCATCAGGTTTTTGTTGACTGGCAGCAGCGCGCGAAAATTGCGGCGCGACGGGGCAAATTTGCTCGCGGGCAGGGCGATCCGTGCCGAACTTTTTCCTTTGACGTGGAAGGAACTGCGCGACGCTGAAGTGTTTGACCTGCGCAGGTATCTGCAAATTGGCGGCCTGCCGCTGGCTTATCTGGGTGAAGGTGATCCCTGGGATTACCTGTTTAGCTATGCCGAGACATATTTACGCGAGGAGATCCAGGCAGAGGCTTTGGTCAGAAATCTCGCCAACTACACCAGATTCCTTGAGCAAGCCGCGATTCGCTCGTCGGAGATCATCAATTACACCAGCGTAGCAAGTGACGCCCAGCTTTCTCCCAACACCGTCCGCGACTATTATCAGATTCTTGAGGACACGCTTCTCGGCTATCAGTTGACCCCGTGGACCGGCTCCAAGAAACGGAAAGCCATTCAAACGGCAAAATTTTATCTGTTCGACTGCGGAGTGACCAACGCCCTCAACAACATCACCCATGTCGATGAGGGCACGGAAAATTTTGGGCGGATGTTCGAACACTTCATCTGTAACGAACTCAAGTCCTGGCTGTCGTACCAGAAAAAACGCATGACGCTTCAATACTGGCGGTCCACCTCAAAATTTGAAGTGGATTTCATCTTGGACGGCAAAGTCGCCATCGAGGTCAAGGCCGCAAAAAAAGTTTCGGATCGCGACCACAAGGGTTTGCGCGCCTTGTCGGAAGAGGCAGTCGATTGGCAACGCATGATCGTGGTGTCACGCGACAAGATTCCGATGAAGTACCCCAGTGGCATTGAGCACCTCTACTGGGAGGACTTTCTGCGGCAGCTCTGGGCTGATGAACTCTTCCCCGTAACGACGAAAAGTTGAAAGTTTTTTTAACCATACTTGAAAATTGTACGATATTTTTGAGGCATGGTTAACGGACAGCGGTTACAGCATCCCGAATGGTAGGTGCAATATATTTTTATCCATCCAAAAACATTCTTCTGAAAGCGATATGAGAATACCAAATCTCGTTTGCGGATAGGCCTCAATAACCGCTGGCTAGACTGTCCGGTTTGACGGGGGCTACTCCAAAACCTTCCATTTTGACAACTCCCTAACGGCTTTTTTTTTGATACAAGCATGGTATCAGGCCCAGAAAATGTGCTCCAGAAAATGTGGTCCATAAAATATAGGCATTATAACTATATGTTATGACGACTAAAAAATCGCTTTCTACAAATGAACACAAACAACCGCGACGGCGTCGTGGGTTAAGACGGTGGGGAGTTCGTGACCAATATCCAATCTCGTGGTGTTCCCGGCGGTAGGAGTATAGTTCGTGTTTAGGTTAGAGGCCCAATAATAACGGGACATGTCGGCTGCCGTCAACCAACCTTCTTTTGCTGCGCCACTGATCCTGTTGCCGTAAGCAGCCCACAGCTCATAGCTCGTCGGCAAACGCCATCCCGGGACCCCATTGTAATTCAAAGCACCGCAGTGAGTGGACGCCCACTGCCAGTTTCCGTTTCCTCTCCAGTTGCTCCATTTCAGTCCGCTGGGGGGTGAGAATTGCAAGGTCCGATTGGGGCCGACGGCGGTGACATCTACCCAATTCGTTGGCGGTGGCGGTGGCGGGGTTGGGGTTGGGGTCGGGGTTGGGGTTGCGTACGGGACATTAACCCATGCGACACCCGCTCCAAGTACCTTGCACGGGTTGGTCGCGCAGTAGTTCCAGCCGGATGTGTTGACTCTGGAGCTGTTGATCCTGAATTCCTGGTTTACTGGCAAAGTCAACTGGCAGTTCTGGTCGCAGGCGGTCCCGTCCGCCTTAATCACCAGCGCCTCAGCCTGTGCGACGGTCAGGGATCCACTGGTCCCTGTCGCCGGAGATTGGCTGGAGACATACTGCGCGTTCGAGGGGCAAACGCCCCCGCATGTGCTGACATTATATGTTCCTAGAGGGAGCCTGGTTCCCGAGTTTGAACCTACTGACACAAATCTCGGTGAAAGGTTGGTATCATAGTAGACGGCGGCAAAGACATTACTTCCCTCCAGCACCAGTGTACCTCCCGGCGCTAGATAAATTTTCGACGAAGTCCCATCAGTGCCGAAATTTGAACCAGAGATGTACAAGATTCCGCCATCCTGGACCCAGACAGTCGCCCCCGAAACATTCTGACCGCTAAACAAGAGGCGTCCGCCGTTCTGAACAACAAAATTGCCAGACGATGATGCGGCCATGGTCTGGAATTCCCTGATAATGAAGCCTCCCAGTTGCGTGAACGAATGGGACACATTGATCTGAGAGGATGATAACGCAGTGATTTGCACCGTACAGGTCGAGTTGCTGGTGGTAGTGCATCCAGACCACGTTCCGGTAGCGTACCCGAATTGCGGCGTTGCAGTGAGGGTGACGGTGTCGCCGGATTTAAGGTTTTGGATACTGCATGGATTCCGGCTTTCATTTAAGGTATTGCGTCCGCAATTGAGGCCAGTTGGCGACGAGCTGGAGATGATTCCCAAGCCGGATGTCGTGACGTTGAGGCTGTAAAGGCGCTTACAGTCAATCGTAATCGTCACGTCAGACAGGTTTATGACGCCCGACAACATGTTTGCCTGCGTCGTACATGTATATCCAGCCGGTGAAGTTCCCATCGTCACAGTGTATGCAAGCGTGTTGGGTTGGTTGACCAATTTGCCTAGTAGGATGGTTGAACCCGTTGGGACGTTACTAATGATTCCGTTATAGGTAACCGGCACGGTCGTCCCTGCGGCGAGTCCAGTCGCTGTAACATTGAGATTATAAAGTGTCTCAGCGCAGTTGATGGTGAGGAGAACATCTGTGGATCCAATTGTGCCCACCATGTTGCTTGGCTGGGTACAAGTATATCCTGCGGGCGTGCTTTGCATTTCTACGGTATAGGATGTCCCGCTTGGAATTCCTGTTGCAATTGTGAGGGCGGAGGCGTTGAAATTTATACCAGTGCTTGTCGGCACAACTATCGATGGGACCCAATAAGCGATTCGAATTAGTTCGGCTGTTGTAGTTGTTCCCGTCGCATTAATGCTGATTTTATAGACTGCTTCGACGTTAGCAGTGACGGTGGTGTTTCCTGTGATACGGACCTGGCAGGTGGTGGTTATGTCGGTACAACCCGACAGGATTGTTGCCGTGGTCGGATCGAGGGTCCAACGCCCCACATTTTTCAATGCATATCTTGCCGTCGTAGTAGTCAATGTCGGTGTAAATGTGACGCTTTCGTTAAAACGATAGGAATCAGCAGCGGGTGACAGTGCCACCGTCGCACCGGCTGCAGGTAACGCAGATCCCGTGACCGTATAAAGTTGTTCGACGTTTGCAATGACGGTGGTGTTTCCTGTGATACGGACCTGGCAGGTGGTGGTTATGTCGGTACAACCCGACAGGATTGTTGCCGTGGTCGGATCGAGGGTCCAACGCCCCACATTTTTCAATGCATATCTTGCCGT
>Ga0214919_10001237_pt1 | contig 42413 bp, 41 predicted proteins | sample LL1503_MetaG_FD_177994 | JGI IMG/M metagenome (GOLD analysis project Ga0214919, IMG submission 177994) | Freshwater microbial communities from Lake Lanier, Atlanta, Georgia, United States - LL-1503 | ecosystem: Environmental > Aquatic > Freshwater > Lake | place: USA: Georgia | collected... | reverse complement strand
CGCATCATCATGAAAATGACTGGTGTCGAATATGTTGTAGATTATATGTTGCAACGAATAGGTGATTTAGAAAAAGTGTATTTAGTTGGTAACATGAGTAAAGGAAAAGCCACACAAATTATTGATTTAGTTTTGGTGGGCGACAACCTCAATAAAACATTTTTAATTGAACAAATTGAAAAAGCCGAAAAAAAAATTGATAAAAAAATAAGGTACGTTCACTTTGAAACAAAAGAATTTAATTTATTAAGTATTCAAGAGCAGGGCATGCACCCCTTATTAATATGGAGCAAATAATATTTATTGCTTTTTAATTAAAAGCGATTAAAGAAAAAGACATATGGTTTAAATTTTATCCAATTAAATTTAAACAGCTATCTCCAACTTAGTTACTGTGACTGAGGTGGCGAAGCTTTAAAAAATCACAACAAAAAATAAAATTTTATCAAAAATATATTTTTAAAAAAATTGTGATGTACTATTTAATTAAAAATTTAAGCCAATCTTTTTAGATTTTAATTGGTAAAAAAATAATATAATTTGAATTGGAAAGCTTTATATGTTGCCTCTCGAGCAGAAAAAAAAGTTTGTCTGCGTCTTAATAATTTAGGACTTGAGGCCTACGTGCCATTAAAAAAAGAAAAAAAACAATGGAGCGATAGAAAAAAAATTGTAATTAGCCCACTTATTAATGGATATGTTTTTGTAAAAACCAATGAAAAAAATAGAGACTTGGTTTTTAAATCACCCGGAGTAATTCAATACTTGAGATATAACGGAGAGGATGCCATTGTTCGTGATGTTGAAATTGATATTCTAAAAAGTATAGAAGAAAAAGGGTACTACGCAGAAGCCAAGCCATCTGAAAAACTATTACCTGGACAAAGAACTCAAATTTTACATGGACCATTTAAAGGGATGACAGGTATTGTAGAGCATAAAGCCGGAAATGAACTTTATACCATTACTCTTGAAAGCATAGGCTATACACTAAAAATAAATTTGCCATTAGAAGTACTAATTAAAAAATAAATCTTGATTATTTGTTAAGTTGAAATATTTAATTTAAATAATATAGATTTAAAGAATCTAATCAATTTATTAGTCGGAAATAAAAAGAAAGTGTTTAAAAATGATTAATCAAAAGAATGAGTAATAGCGAAGAGTGGGATTTAATAGTAAAACCAAAATCATCCTGGTTTGAATTTAATTTCAAAGAAATATGGCGTTATCGCGATTTGCTGTTTATGTTTGTAAAGCGTGATATTGTATCTACCTATAAACAAACTATATTGGGGCCCCTTTGGTTTTTTATTCAACCAATATTAACTGCTCTTACATTCACCATTATTTTTGGAAACATTGCGAATTTAAGCACTGATGATAAACCCAAATTTTTATTTTATTTAGCTGGTACAACCTGTTGGAATTATTTTGCTGATTGTTTAAACAGCACATCAGGCACTTTTATTAATAATGCCAGTATTTTTGGAAAAGTTTATTTTCCACGTTTAATATCTCCGTTATCTGTTGTTATTAGTAGTGTGTTAAAGTTTTTAATTCAATTTATGCTTTTTATAGCTGTATTTGTATTGATGTATTTTAACGACGCCAATTTGCAACCAAACAAACTGATGTTATTTATTCCTTTTTTAGTTTTACTAATGGGTATTATGGGTTTGGGTCTTGGTATTATTGTTTCATCGTTTACCACCAAATACCGCGATTTGCGATTTTTAATCAGTTTTGGAATTCAATTATTTATGTATATCACACCTGTTATTTTGCCCTTGTCTCAGTTTAAAGGCCTTATGAAAAAAGTGGTTATGGCTAATCCTATGACACCCATTATAGAAACCTTTAAAGCCGCTTTTTTAGGGGTGCCAAAAGATTATTCGATAAATGGATTGTTTTACACAACCATTTTTACTGTTGTGGTTTTTTGTTTAGCTATATTAATTTTTAATAAGGTTGAAAAATCTTTTATGGATACCGTTTAAAAGTAATGAGTAACACCGTTATAAAAGTAGAGAATTTAGGAAAGCAATACCGCTTAGGTGATATAGGTACCGGCACTATTAGCCATGATTTAAACCGATGGTGGGCAAGGGTGCGCGGAAAAGAAGATCCGTTTTTAAAACTGGGGGAAGTAAATGATAGAACTCAAAAAGGAATCAGTGATTTTGTGTGGGCCTTAAAAGATTTATCATTTGATGTTAACCAAGGTGATGTATTAGGAATTATTGGAAAAAATGGGGCAGGAAAATCGACCTTATTAAAAATATTATCTCGTACTACTTCACCCACAACAGGCAGTTATAAAGTAAAAGGACGAATCGCATCTTTGTTAGAAGTTGGTACTGGTTTTCATCCCGAGCTTTCGGGGCGAGAAAATATTTTTTTGAATGGCGCCATTTTGGGTATGACTAAAGCTGAAATTAAATCAAAGTTTGATGAAATTGTTGATTTTAGCGGTGTAGAACGCTATATTGATACGCCTGTAAAACGATACAGTAGCGGCATGTATGTGCGCTTGGCATTTGGAGTAGCCGCACATTTAGAATCTGAAATCTTAATTGTTGATGAAGTATTAGCAGTTGGTGATCAAGAATTTCAGGATAAATGCATTGGCAAAATGAAAAATGTGAGTAGTAATGGAAGAACTGTTTTATTTGTTAGTCATAACTTGGGTGCTGTGCAAAATCTTTGTACGTCCTGTTTGTATTTAATAAATGGGCAAATAGAAGAGCAGGGGCCAACTTCTAAAGTAATAGAGAGTTACTTGTCCGAAAATAAAAATGTTAAATTAACTGGAAACATACCAAATGATTTTTATAGAATCTTCTCGAACGGAGAAGCTTTTTTTAGAAAAATTTTGATAACAGACCATCAGGGTTCCGTAATAAATAAATTAGCATTTAATCAACCATTTAAAGTGGTGCTTGAATTGGAAGTATTAAAAGAGTTAAAGAATGTAATGATCAATGTCAACTTAGGAACAACTTTAGGCCAACCTATTTTATACGCGGTTGATAAATCAGGAGAAAAATACGTCAATCGTGATTTTAGCATTGGAAACCATAAAGTAGAGATCGCATTCAATTCAAAATTATTACCGGGAAATTATTCGTTCACACTTGGATTAAATTATTCAGCCAACGGCAATACAATTGATTGGGTTGAAAATGTATATTTTATTGAAGTGGATAAAGTGGGATTGAAAAAAGACGAAAGCTATCCATGGGAAAGCGTTTATGGATATGTTGAACCTGAAACAAAATGGAATTATAAAACAATATAAAAAATGGAACTAAAAGAAAAAAAAATACTAGTGATTGGAGGCGCTGGTTTTATCGGAGCTTTTGTTGTGCGAGAATTACTTAAAGAGCCTGTTAAGGAAGTGATAATTTACGATAATTTTGCGCGTGGCAAAATGAGTAATATTGAAGATTGCTTAAAAGATTATCGCTGTAATATATACCCTAATGGTGGTGACGTGCGTGAGATAGATATTTTGAATGATGCCATGAAGGGTGTTGATTATGTTATTCATTTAGCAGCAATGTGGTTATTGCATTGTAAAGATTACCCCCGTACTGCCTTTGATGTGAATATTGCAGGAACATTCAATGTGATCGAAGCTTGTGTAAAGAACAACATTAAGAAATTGATTTATTCTTCTTCAGCTTCTGTTTATGGTGATGCTGTTGAGGTTCCAATGACCGAATATCATCCGTTCAATAACAAGAATTTTTATGGCTCAACAAAAATAGCCGGAGAAGCTATGTGTACCGCTTACAATGACCGCTATGGATTAGAAGTTATTGGTTTGCGATATATGAATGTATATGGTCCGGGACAAGATCAACATGCCGTATACAGTGGTGTTGTTCCTATCATGTTAAATAAAATTGATGCGAATGAAGCACCAACAATTAATGGCGATGGCAGCCAGGCGTATGATTTTATTTATGTGGAGGATATTGCGCGCTCGAATATTGCCGCTTTAAAAAGTGATGTAAAGTTTGGATACTATAATGTGGGTACACAAGTGCAAACCACTGTTAAACAATTGTGCGATACAATATTGAAATTAAAGAGATCAGAGCTGAAAGTTGTATATAAACCCTATAGCGCTGATGATGCAAGAGCACTGGTACAAAACAGAATTGGTTCGGCTGAGAAGGCTGAAAAGGAATTAGGATTTAAGTTCAAATATGATTTGGAGAAAGGATTAAATAAATTAATGGAGTGGAGAGACACTAAAAAATTTTAAAAACATGGAATTAACTAAACGAATTATCCAAATCTCATTACCGGTTACCGGTGAGGAAGAATGGCAAGCAGCCAAAGAACCTTTTATGACAGGTTGGTTAACATCCGGACCAAAAGTTGCCGAGTTTGAAAAATTGTTTGCGCAACGTCATGACGTAAAGCATGCTTATGCGGTAACAAGTGCTACAACAGCTTTGCATTTGGCATTAGTAGCTTTAGGTGTTGGTGCCGGTGATGAAGTAATTGTTCCGGCATTTACCTGGGTAAGCACTGCTAATGTGGTTTTGTATTGTGGCGCCACTGTTGTTTTTGCGGATATTGACCCTGTAACATTCAACATCGATATAAACGATCTGAAAAAAAGAATTACATCTAAAACAAAAGCCATCATTCCGGTGCATTTGTTTGGATTGTGCGCAGATATGGATGCCATTAAAGCTATTGCACCAAATATACCTTTAATAGAAGATGGTGCGTGTGCTGCAGGTGCAGGGTATAAAGGAAAAGCTGCGGGAAGTTTAGGTGATGTTGGTTGTTTTTCTTTTCATCCGCGCAAATCGGTTACTACAGGCGAAGGAGGAATGGTAACAACAAATAATGATCAATTAGGAGAAATGATAGGCATGTTGCGCAATCATGGCGCTTCAATTTCTGAAGAGCAACGACATAAAGGACCAAAGCCATATATATTACCCGATTTTAATATGATGGGTTTTAATTACCGAATGACCGATATTCAAGGTGCCGTTGGTGTAGCGCAAATTAAAAAACTAGATAAATTCATTGACGAACGCGAGAAATGGGCTGCGTATTATGATAAAGAATTAAGTTCTATTGCTTGGTTACGCACACCGAAATTTGATAAAAACAATTACAAACACGGATGGCAGAGTTATGTAACATTTGTTGATCCAAAAACATCTTCTATTAGTCGCAATGATCTAATGGAATTTTTACAGCAACATGGGATCTCCACAAGACCGGGAACGCATGCTGTTCACATGTTAGGTTTTTACGCTAACAAATACAATATTAAACCAAGTGATTTTCCTGGAGCTCAAGCTGCAAACGATCATTCAATGAGTATACCGTTGCATAACAGAATGAGTAAAGAAGATTTTGAATACATAGTAACGATCTTAAAAACAGTGAAGTAATTAATGTGTGGTATTGTAGGTATATTTAATACAAATCAAAAACAAACAACGTTAGGAGAGGTAAAGCAAATGGCATTGGCCATTGCACATCGAGGACCTGATGGTGAAGGATATTATGTATTTGAAAACGTAGCATTAGGTCACAAACGTCTTGCCATACTTGATGTTTCCGACAGAGGATTGCAACCTATGACTTCTAAAAATGGGGAGTGGGTAATTAGTTTCAACGGTTGCATTTACAATTACCGTGAATTAAAACAGGAACTAAGATCATTAGGTCATAGTTTTGTTTCAGAAACAGATACTGAAGTTATTGTTGAGGGACTTGTTGCTTATGGAACTGATTTTTTGAAACGCCTGAATGGTATGTTTGCGATAGGCGCTTATCATAAACCAAGTAAGCAGATATATTTAAGTAGGGATCGCTATGGTGTAAAGCCTCTTTACTATTATTTTCAAAACGGCACATTATTATTCGCTTCTGAGATCAAAGCAATTTTAGCTTATACCCAGTATAAAAACGAATTGAATTATTACGCTTTAAATGAATACTTCACTTTCCAAAATCAATTTACCTATACGACTCTTTTCAAGAATGTTTTTATGTTGCCTGCGGCTAATACAGTTTGCATAAATAAGGATACTAAAGAGGTTCAGCATAACGCTTGGTGGGATTATGATTTTACTGAACCTGATGAGAGCATGACGTTTGATGATGCTGTTAGTGAAACAAAAAGGTTATTTGAGCAAGCTGTTTCTCGACAAATGCTGTCTGATGTTCCGGTTGGGTCTTATTTATCCGGCGGCATGGATTCGGGTTCTATAACTGCTATTGCTAGCACTCATGTAGATAGACTTTGCACTTTCACTTGTGGCTTTGATATGAGCCAGGTTACAGGTGTAGAAGCTAATTATGATGAACGACGAGATGCCGAATTAATGGCAAATTTTTTTAAAACAGAGCATTACGAACAAGTAATGAATGCCGGGGATCTTCGATGGTCATTACCTAAAGTGGTTCACCATTTAGAGGATCTTCGCGTAGGAATGAGTTATCCAAACTATTATATCTCTCGTTTAGCAAGTAAATTTGTGAAAGTTTGTTTGCAAGGCACTGGTGGGGATGAATTATATGGTGGTTATCCTTGGCGTTATTATAGGGTTTTTAAATCCATTGACCAAAAAGATTTTTTTGGCCAATATTATAACTTTTGGCAGCGTTTGGTTTCTGATGATCAAAAGAAAGAATTATTTACAAATGACGTATTAAGTAAGGTGGACTTAGATGAACCGCGTCAAATTTTCGAACGCGTATTTACTTTTAATTCAAAATTAAAATATGATACTCCTGAGCAGCACATTGCCAATTCATTATATTTTGAGATCAAAACATTTTTACCGGGGTTACTCATTGTTGGTGATAAACTGAGTATGGCCAATGGATTAGAAGAACGTTTCCCTTTTCTGGATAATGACCTAGTGAATTTTTCTCAAAAAATCCCTATACGACATAAGCTTGGAAAATTGGATCTAATGAAGAGGATAGATGAGAATGAATTCAGAGATAAGCGAAATTTGTACAATGAACATGATGATGGGAAAACTGTTTTAAGAAAAGCAATGCGCGATTTTTTACCAGAGAAGATCATCAACAGAAAAAAGCAAGGTTTTTCCGCACCCGATGAAAGTTGGTATAGAGGAGAAAATGCTGAATATGTTAAAGACCTTTTGCTAAATAGCAAAACCCTTTCAACCGAGTTCATCAATAGATCATACATCGAGAAAATAATCAATGAGCATATTGATCATAAGATCAATCACCGTTTACTGATCTGGAGTTTAATGAGTTTTGAAATGTGGTGTAAGACTTTTCTTAATAGAGAAACAATCAAATAAAAATAAACATGGAAAATAAATTTGACAAGATCAAAAACTTCTGGCAGGAAGCTGGAAAAGTTGATGTGGATACCGATGGGTTAAAACCAACTGCAAGGGATCCTTATATGCAACTTATCAATGAATATCACATAGAAAAACGACTTGATTCTAGTAGTAAGGTGCTTGATGTTGGTTGTGGGGAAGGGACTTCTACAATACGATTGGAAAAAAGCTGCAAACAAATAATTGGTGTGGATTATTCTGAAACACTAATTAAACAAGCAAAAGCAAAGAACTCGGGGATCGACTTTAGGGTTGGCGACGTACTTGAACTTGATAAGCAATTTGCAGCCAATGAATTTGATGCTGTAGTAAGCATTCGTTGTTTAATTAACTTACCGGAAAAATCAATGCAATACAAAGCACTCGATAATTTGTTTAAAGTGCTTAAGCCTGGGGGGTTCTTGTTTTTTAGTGAAGGGTATCAGTTAGGTTGGGACATGCTTAACGTTTACCGATTAAGAAATAATTTATCTATAATAAATGTGGTTGAATATAACCGATTGTTTGATAATGTTGAACTGGAATCATACTTAAGTAAGCAGGGTAAAATAGATGAGTATATTGGTTTCGGGGATTACCTTTACGGTTCAAGGGTAACACATCCAATGCTTACTGATAATAAAGTCAAACACGACAGCCCGATCAACAAGATGTTCTATGAACAGCACATCAACAACTGTATCTATCAGAAATTCGATGAGTGCAGCTATGCGGGTATATATGTAATTCAAAAAAAGTAGATCATGACTCCAGATTTTCATTCAGTTATTAAGAGTGCCTTTGCAGTACCTGTGACCATCAAAGATAATGTGATCCATCTTGATAGAATACCTGGCTTAGCGGTTGAAGTGAACCAAGGACAAACTAAAGAGATCTTTGATGAAAAATGGACCGAAGCAGGGGAGTACGAGACAATCGAAAAGATGTACGAATTTCAACAGGACTGGTTCTTGAAACTGTATGGCTTTGGTACGGAAGAAGGTCTAACGAAATATCTTTCGTCCAAGAAGATTGTTCTTGAAACCGGTTGTGGCCTCGGTTATAAGTCGTCATGGTTAGCAAAAATGGCTCCACAGGCACTTGTGATCGGAATTGATATTTCAGATTGTATCAGGATTCCCATTGAAAAGTATAAGGATCAAAAAAATCTATTTTTTCTTAAGGCTGACATTGCTAACACCTACATAAAGCCAAACACAATTGATTTCACAATTTGTGATCAGGTTATAATGCATACAGAAAATCCGGAACGGACATTTGATCACTTGTCTGATATCACTGCAAAGAATGGGGAATTTGCCTGCTATGTATATTCTAAGAAAGCATTGCCACGTGAATTGGTGGATGATTATTTTAGAGCGCAAACACATAATATTATCAGCGAGGAAATGTGGAAATTTTCAGAACAACTTACCGTATTAGGGAAAAGGTTGTCTGAATTGAAAGTAAATATTGATTGTCCTGACATACCTATATTAGGTATTAAAGGAGGAACGTACGACATCCAAAGGTTTATCTACTGGAATTTTTTAAAATGTTTCTGGAAAGAGGATTGGGGGTTCGAGCTCAGCAGAACTACGAATTTCGATTGGTACGCCCCAAGCAATGCAAAACGGTTCTCTAAGGCCGAATTCCTTGAAATGGTTAAAAAAAATAAATTATCGGAAGAATTTTTCCACGAAGAAGAGGCCTGCTATAGTGGTCGGTTCAAGAAATGAACTTGGAAATGATGATTAATAAGGATCCTGAATTTCGTATCTGTACTAGATGCATATATACAACTTCGTTACCATCCATTACATTTGATAGCAATGGGGTTTGTAATTATTGCCATCAAACCGATCAGTTAATTGAAGAATATGGCACCGGCAAAAGGAAAGGGAGCGAGTTATTGAACCGAATTGTTGATGAGATCAAACAAAAGGGTAGAAGAAAAAAGTATGATTGTGTCATTGGAGTTAGCGGCGGAACCGATTCATCATTTCTATTGCATTGGGCAATTAAAATCGGTCTTCGTCCACTGGCTGTTCATTACGATAATACTTTTAACACTGCGATCGCCACCAAGAACATTACCTCTGTTTGCGAGAAGCTCAATATAGATATTTTTACCTATGTTGTTGATAATCGAGAGGTGGAGGATATTTATCGCTCGTTTTTTAAGGCGAGCACCCCTGAACTTGATCAGTGCACGGATCTGGCGCTTGCCGAAATTTTGTACCGTGCCGCAGATAAATATGGCGTTAAATTTATCATTGAAGGACACTCCTTTATGGAGGAAGGAATAACTCCACTAGGAAAGAATTACTTTGATGGGAAATATATTTCTTCAATACATAAACGATTTGGCACTATGAAAATGTCAAGTTTTCCTAATATGCCCTTCTGGACCTTTATTAAATGGATCGCGTTTAAACGAATTAAGAAGATCCGCCCATTTTGGTATATGGATTACACCAAAGAGGAAGCAAAAGTGTTGTTAAAAAGGGAATATGGTTGGGAGGATTATGGTGGCCATCATTTAGAGAATAGAATGACTGCTTATAATCATAGCGTATACTTTCCGCAAAAGTTTAATATAGACTATAGGAATAACACTCTATCGGCTAAAGTGAGAAACGGAAAAATGAAAAGGGAGGATGCTATGACGGAATATTTCCACACGCCTCCATATATTGAACCTGAACTAATTGATTATATTAAGAAACGATTAGGGTTTACAGACTCAGAATATGAACAATTAATGAAATTACCACCAAAATATTGGTACCAGTATCCAACCTATAAAAAACGATTCGAGCGATTGCGTCCTTTATTTTTTATTCTTTATAAGTCCAATCTGGTCCCAAAGAGTTTTTATATGAAATATTGTTTTCCAGTTTCCTACGTAAAATGATAACGATTATCAATTACGGCATGGGTAATCTTGGTTCAGTACAAAATATGCTGAAGAGAATTGGTGTTGCAACTAAGGTAACATCTGATATTAAAGAAATTGAGCAAGCCGAGAAAATACTACTGCCCGGTGTAGGAGCTTTTGATGCGGCCATTCAAAAAATTGATGAATTGAATTTAAGAAGTTTACTGGTTCATAAAGCACTCGAACAAAAAGTGCCGTTCTTGGGAATTTGTTTAGGGATGCAACTTCTTACAAGAAGTAGCGAAGAAGGAGTTTTAAAAGGTCTTGATCTTATTCCTGCGCAAACTATAAAATTTAAATTCGACAACAACCCTTCTTTAAAGATCCCCCATATGGGTTGGAACTTTGTGAAACAAAATAATCCAAGCAAATTAACAGAAGGATTTACGGAAGATTATCGCTTTTACTTTGTGCATTCGTATAAGGTAATTTGCGATAAGAACGAGAATTCTATTCTCAAAACTGATCACGGTGGTGAATTTGATTCTGCAATTCAAAAGGATAATATCTTCGGAGCTCAGTTCCATCCCGAAAAAAGCCATAAATACGGCATGCATCTCTTAACCAATTTCTCAAAAATTTAGAATGCTGCTCACGCGTTATATTCCCTGTTTGTTACTAAAAAATGCCGGATTGGTAAAAACAGTAAAATTTAAGAATCCAAAGTATGTGGGTGATCCTATCAATACGGTAAGAATATTCAATGAGAAAGAAGTTGACGAACTCATTTTTTTGGACATTGAAGCAACACCTCGGGATCGCGAACCTAACTATAAATTACTTTCTGAAATAGCTGACGAATGTTTTATGCCCTTAGCTTATGGTGGTGGTATTAAAACATTAGAACAAGCAGTAAAGATCTTTCAAATTGGAATTGAGAAGGTGGTTATCAATAGCGCCGCACATAAAAATCTTAAATTAATAGGCGATATAGCCACAATTTATGGAACACAGGCAGTGATAGGTGTAATTGACGTTAAAAAGAGTCTTTTTGGAAAACAAGAAGTGGTTTCAAATTCTGCCAACACTAAACATAAATTTACGCCTGAGGCTTGGGCTCAGGAATTAGTGAAGGCGGGTGTTGGCGAAATAATGGTGACATCGGTTGACATGGAAGGAACCTGGGAAGGAATTGATTTGGCCTTGATCAAACGAATAACAGATTCTGTAAATGTACCTGTAATAGCGCATGGAGGCGCGGGTAATGCAGAGCATTTAAAAGATGCCGTAATAACTGGTGGCGCCTCGGCTGTTGCCATGGGGAGTATGGTTGTTTATCAGAAAAAAGATTTTGGTGTACTCATTAATTTCCCTGACAAAAAAGTTCTAGAAAAAATATAAAAGAAATATGTTTCAATTTACGTACAAAAATATAGAAAAGCAATATAAGCAAGTAAAAGAATTGGGATACAAATTTATTACATGCGAGGAATTTGTAAAATTAAAACCTAATTTGAAAGCAACGGATAAAATTGTTGTGAATAGGGTAGACATTGATCTTTCGGTGAAGAAGACAAAAAGATTAGTGGATATTTTTAATAAGCTAAAAATAAAGGGCACATTCTTTCTTCGCCTCCACGCTCCTGAATACAATCCATTCTCGTTTGAAAATTACAAAATCATAAAATATCTAATTGAAAGTGGCCATGAACTGGGTTATCACTCCGAGGTGATCGATCAATCAGCCATCTGGAATGAAGATACCACGAATTGTTTAACAAGAGACATTGATGTAATTAATAAAATGTTCAAAATACAGGTCAAAGGAATTGCGTCGCATGGTGGAATGACAGGGTTAAACAATCTTGATTTTTGGAAAGATAAAAAAGCTAGTGATTTCGGTTTATTATATGAGGCATACGATCATGAGCCGGGATTTAATTTATTCCAGGAAGCGTTTTATGTAAGTGACAGCGAATGGACCCGATGGAAATGTTATATTAAAGGTAAGTTAATAGAAGGCGATAGAAGAGCTTTTGCTGAGCATGCAAAAGATGGACATTCGTTGATCAATATTTTAATTCACCCTGATACTTATTTCGACGATCATTTTTACGAAAATGAAAAGTAAGTACTGTTGAGATTAGAAAGCAGAAGGCCTCATGAGAAAAATAAAAATCTTTAATGATTGATAAAATAGTTACAATTCATCAACCAGATTTTATGCCCTGGTTGGGCTTATTCAATAAAATTAATAAGGCCGATGAATTAATTGTTTTAGATCATGTAACAAATAATCCAAAAGACGCAGCTTTCTGGTGCAGACGAGTGAAAATGTTAATTGGCGGAAAAGAGCACTGGATGTCTGTTTCTTTGAAAAAAGGTAATCAGCCATTTATTCCAATTAAAGAAATGAAAATGGAAATGGATATTGCTGCTGTTAAAAAGTTCATAAAATCGGTTGAAATAAATTATAAGAAAGCCCCTTTTTTTAATGAAATGTTTTATTTAGTTGAATATTATTTTCAAATCACATCCACTAATTTATCCGAAAGAAATATGTGGTTTATAAAAGAAGTAATGAGCAAGTTAAGTATTTCCACACCAATCAGCTTAAGTTCAGAATTAGACCCGCAATTTACATCTAACGAACTATTAATAGATCTTTTAAAGAAACGAAATGCATCGGTCTATTTATGTGGTGGTGGAGCTGCATCTTATCAGAATGATGCATTGTTTTTTAAAGAAAATATTCAGGTAGTTTATAATCAGTTCGATCATCCAGTTTACGAACAATTTAATTCTGATCAATTTGTAAAAGGCTTAAGCATTATCGATGTGTTAATGAATGTTGGTTTTTTAGGCACGTCTAAATTATTAAAATTAAAATGAAAATAGCATGTATCGGAAATATGAATAACAACATGTTTTGTATTGTTAGATATTTAAGAGATATGGGTTACGATGCTAATTTATTTTTATTGCATGAGCAAGATGTATTCATCCCTTCAGCAGATTCTTTTAATGATGATTATTTAGCTTATACACATCAACTCGACTGGTATGACATCTGGCATTGGAATATTTCTATTAAAAAAATAAAAAGAGATTTAGATGGATTCAATTTTATTATGGCTTGTGATCAGGCGCCAGCATTTCTTGGTAAAGCTAACATTCATATCGACTTATTGGTTGTTGCAGGTAGCGAAATTTATCAATGGCCTTTTTATAATATTCCGCGAAGATTTCCAAAAAAAAGTGATTTAGGTAATTATTATTTTACATATTGTTTTCGAAAAGCGGTTAGAAATTCATCTTATATAAATTTTGATTTAGGTAATAAACTTCACGAAGAAAAATATAAAAAGTTAAACCCAAAAGCTCAACGTATAATAACAAATGCACCTTTTTTATATATTAGACAATACTCTAAAAATTATTTTAAACAATCTGAATATTTCGACGAAATAGAGAATATTCGTAAAAGTTACGATTTTATAATAATACAACATTGTCGTCAAAGTTGGTTTTCTGTTTCAAAAACCAAAAAAAGCCATTTCCTTGCAAACAAAGCAAATGATATTTTGATAAAAGGTTTTGCTGATTTTTTATCTAAAGTAGAGCATAAAAAGAAGAACTTATTAATTCTTTTCGAATATGGAGTCGATGTAGTTGCTTCAAAGAAGCTAATTGAGGAACTTGGAATACAGAGTTATGTTAAGTGGTTGCCAAAAATGTATAGGAAAGACTTAATGATTTGGTTACAAATTGCTGATTTGGGTGTGGGCGAACTTGGAGACAGCTGGTTTTCTTACGGGGCAGTTTACGAATTTTTAAGTATGAAAATTCCCTTTATTGGAAACAGGAACGATGAAGACTTCAAACATCTGGAAAGCGGTTTATATCCAATGATAAGCGCCCCTTCTATTGAAAAGATGAGCACAACATTTTTAGATTATAAAAATAGGCCTGAGTATTATAAGAAAATGGGAATTGAAGCTTTTGAATGGTTTAATAAATACGCTATAGAAAAACCACTTGAGGTTTATAAAAAAATGCTTGAAGAAAAAAGTAACCTTTTAAAATTATTAATTAATTGAAATAAGTTTAACATTGGCACTGATTAATACAACAGTGTTATTATTTTAAAAATTATCATGGAAAAAGAACAATTATTTAATAATGAGGAGAGTTTATCGAGACACAAGAAAAACCACCTTAATGAAATTGACAATCTTATTCATGGAAAAAATTGTTTTATTGGAGAAGGGGTTAGTATGACCAATGTACAAATTGGTGACCAGGTTTGGATAAATAAATATGCAACAATATTTAGTAGTTCAGATAATAAAATAAGTATTGGTTCTGATTGTTATATAGGGCCATATGTATGGATAGAAGGTCATGGGGGCATCGAAATTGGGAATTCTGTTCATATTGCTGGCCCAGGTACTAATTTACACACTCATTCGGGCATGAAAATGGCCCTAAATGGAGAGCATTTGGGCAATCCTGGCTATGAACCCGAAATTGAAAAATCATATTATTACGAAGCCACAATACGAATAGGAAATAATGTATGGATAGGGCCTAATTGCTCTATTTCGCCGGGAGTAATTATCCAGGATTATGTGGTAGTAATGCCAAATACACTTGTTATGTCTGGAATTATAGAATCATTTTCACTTGTAAGCGGCAACGGACATATTGAAAAAAAATCTGATTTCGTGAAATCGCTATTAAAAAAGAAATACCCATAATAGTTCTTAGAAAGTATGCTTTTTAATTCACTTTCCTTTTTAATATTTTTTCCGGTTATTACTTTGTTGTTTTTTTTATTGCCACATAAGTTCAGATGGATACTGTTATTGCTTGCAAGTTCTTTTTTTTATATGTTCTTTAAGCCCATATACATTTTGATTTTATTTGGCACCATTTTAATTGATTATTATGCGGGAATTAAAATTGAGGAAGGCAGAGACAAGAAAAAAAAGAAATTATTTCTTGTAATAAGTATAATTGCCAATTTAGGTGTGCTTGCAGTTTTTAAATATTTTGATTTTATAAATCAAAATATTACAGACTTATTGGTTGAGTGCGGATTCAAAAATCCAATCCCATTTCTGAATATTTTATTACCTGTTGGGCTTTCCTTTCATACTTTTCAGGCAATGAGCTATACTATCGAAGTTTATAGAGGAAATCAGAAATCAGAAAGACATTTTGGTATATATGCTTTATATGTTATGTTTTATCCTCAGCTGGTGGCTGGTCCAATAGAAAGACCTCAAAATATTATTCATCAGTTTAAGGAGCCAAAACGGTTTGAATACTCTAATGTTTCTGACGGCCTTAAACTTATGATTTTTGGATTTTTTAAGAAGCTAGTGATTGCAGATAATTTAGCTGTTGGTGTTGATGAAGTTTATAATCATCTTCAATTATATCATGGTTTGGCCTTGGCTACAGCAACCTTTTTTTTTGCAATACAAATTTATTGCGATTTTTCGGGGTATTCTGATATTGCTTTAGGGTCGGCTAAGGTTATGGGGTTTAAACTAATGTCAAATTTTGACAGGCCATATTCTTCAGGATCTATTTCAGAATTTTGGAGTAGGTGGCATATCTCTCTTTCCTCCTGGTTTAAAGATTATTTATACATTTCTTTAGGAGGAAACAGAGTTAAAATTTCAAGATTGTATTTTAATTTGTTTGTTGTTTTTCTTGTGAGTGGGCTTTGGCATGGTGCCAGTTGGACTTTTGTTATTTGGGGAGCCTTGCATGGATTTTATCTTATTTTTGCTTTAATTACTAAAGAATTAGGGCTTAAAATCAAATTTTTTTTTAAACGATACCAAGTTTTATTTTTACTTAACAGTTTTAATATAATTGCAGTTTTTATATTAGTTTCGTTTGCCTGGATTTTTTTTAGAGCTAAAACACTTCAAGATGCATTATATGTTATTAAAAATTTATTAGATATAAAAGCAATCGACATAAAGAGAGATTTATATCTAAATCAGGGGCAGGATTTTTTTATCATTTCATTTTTAATGATTGGCTTTATGGAGCTTATTCAATTTTTAGAGAGTAGAAAAAATAGTTTATTATTTAATAATCCTTCATTAATAATTCGTTGGAGTTTTTGCACCCTTCTTGTTTTTATGATTTGCGTTTTTGGGATCTATCATCAAAATTCTGAATTTATTTATTTTCAGTTTTAATGTCAAAGTTTGTATTGAAATTTATTTTATTCTTATCTATTATTTTTATAATCCTAAAATTAATGGACAAATATTATACAAATTATGCATTGAAACACAAAAACGTTTGTGAAAAATCAGATTGGGCTCTCAATCATAAAAATCAAACATTTGATTTTGCTTTTATAGGTAATTCAAGGGTGATGAATATGGTTGACATTAATAGTATAGAGAAAAGAATAGATAAAACGGGAATTAATTTAGGATTAATAGGTGCTAATTACGCAGAAAGTTGTATACTATTAGATCAATTTTTAAAGAATGGGAACAAAATTAAAAATTTAATTATCCAAATAGATATGCATAGTCTTAATTCCAATAAAGAATTATTATATCCATTACATTATTATAACTACATTCATTTATTGGCAGACTCTTCAGTTAGCAAAATCTTTAAGGATAATATGAACAGCTATAAATTTATTTTATGGAAATATTTGCCTTTTATACGTTATATGGAGTTTAGCCAAAAGTATAGGTTATATAAAATAGTGAAGGGCGGCTTTGAATGTAAAACTAATGATAAATATGACTCTACTAAAGGTGGTGATATTGTAACGAATGGAGTCTTAAATGAGAATGAAAAGTATAATTATCTTTACTGGTCTATTAATGAAAATGATGAGAAATATTTAATGAATTTAATAACTTTTGCAAAGTTAAAAGGTATAAACCCCATATTATTTACAGCGCCGATTTATTACAAATATGTTAATTATCAATTAAATTACAGTAACATATTGAAAAAAGTAATTGTAAAAACTAATAAGCTCGGGGTTCGTTACTTTGATTTTAGCAAGATTCATGATTTGTGTGCAAACCGCAATGATTTTAATGACAATATACATATGAATATTCGTGGTGTTGTAAAATTGACAAAAATACTTTCGGATAGTATTGGTCCATATTTAAAGTGAATTGGGAGATTTTTTCATAATAAATAACTTATCAGATTAGCTAATTTTAAATGGCAATAGAAACGTTCCGGAATTTTTAAATAAAAACAAATTAATAAATATAATAAAGTATATGGAAACAACTGAAATACTCGTACAAGTAAACATTATTTTTAAAGAAGTTTTGGATAACCAAGAGCTTATTATCAATCAAGAGACTTCTGCAAACGATGTTGATGATTGGGATTCATAACTCATATCCAATTAATTGTAGCAATTGAAAAACATTTTAAAATACGTTTTAAAGCAGATGAAATAAAAAGCTTTAAAAATGTAGGTGAAATGTGCTCATTTATTAAACTTAAATTAGAATAATTAATAAAATAATTTTTTATAATTAAAACTTTGAATTTTTTTTAAAATTGAATATGGTTTTATGTCACAATTTGAAATAATAAAGAATTTTAACACAATAAAGAAAAATTTAAAAAAAAATTTCACTGATTTAAAAAAAATTAGGATTGGAATTGTTGGTGATTCTTCAACACAGTTTTTAAATCAGAGTATTCGTGGATATGGATTCGATGAAGATTACAACTTTGAGATCTATGAGGCCGATTATGATCAGTTAGACGGACAACTTTTGGATACATCTTCTGGTCTTTATAAATTTGAACCAGAGTTTGTTATTATTTTTGAGAGCTCACAAAAATTATCTAAAAGATTTTATAAATCAGACAAAGCAAAGTTTTCAGAAATGCACATTGAAAAAGTAAACAATTATATTTCAAACATTTCAAAACATTTAAATTCTAAGATTATTTATTTTAATTTTCCTGAAGTTAATGATAGTATTTTTGGAAATTTTTCTAATAAGATAGAATACTCTTTTATTTACCAAACAAGGAAAATTAATTATGAATTAATGAACATTTGTATTCAGAATAAGAATCTTTTTATTTTAGATTATAGTATTATTAATGCACAATACGGTAAAAATTTTATAATAGATTCGAAAATTTATTACACCAATGATATGACCATTAGCCTGGATGCATTACCATTGATTGCAAAAAACATTACAGATATTATTGCGGCTCTAACGGGGAAATTTAAAAAGTGCATAATACTTGACCTTGACAATACCTTGTGGGGTGGTATAATAGGAGATGATGGCATAGAAAATATTCAAATAGGTGACTTGGGAATTGGTAAAGTTTTTACTGAATTACAAGCCTGGATTAAACAATTAAAAGAACGTGGAATAGTTTTGGCCGTGTGTAGCAAAAACAATGAAGCTACAGCGAAAGACCCGTTTAAAAATCACCCAGACATGGTCATTAGACTTGAAGATATTGCTGTATTTGTTGCAAACTGGAATAATAAAGCAGATAATATTCGCTATATTCAAAGCATTTTAAATATAGGTTTTGATTCAATGGTATTTTTGGATGATAATCCTGCTGAAAGAGAAATAGTTAGAAAAAACTTACCACAAGTCTTGGTTCCAGAATTACCGGATGATCCTTCGCTATTTCTTGATTATTTACAAAAACTAAATTTATTTGAAACAGCTTCGTTTTCAAAAGAAGATTTAGAACGAACTAAATTATATCAAGATGAAGCAGGACGTTTTATGGTTCAAAAAAATTTTACCAATGAAGATGAATTTTTGGCCAGCCTGAGTATGAGCTCTGAAGTGAAAGAATTTAATAAATTTAACATACCTAGGGTTGCACAATTATCTCAGCGATCAAATCAATTTAATTTGCGGACAGTAAGATATAGCGAACAAGACGTTGAACAAATTTCCTGCTCCGAAAAATATGCTACTTTTTCTTTTTCTTTAAAAGATAAATTTGGCGATATTGGAATAATTTGTATTATCATTCTTGAAAAACGAAAAGATTCTCTTTTTATTGAAACATGGTTAATGAGTTGCAGGGTCCTTAAAAGAGGAATGGAGAATTTCACATTAAATACAATAGTAAATTATGCAAAAGAAAAAGGATATAATACTATTATAGGAGAGCATATTTTAACTTCAAAAAACGGTATGGTAGTAGATCATTTTAAAAATCTTGGATTTAGAAGTTCAGGTAATAAATGGGAACTTAAGGTAAATAATTACAAAGAGAAAAAATGTCACATTAAAATAATATGAGCATAGCACTTGGTAACAAATTCAAACACTCTTTTAATATTAACCAGAGCATTTACTCAGGATTTATATCTTTATTTAAGGATAACAATTTGCTTCATACAAATATTGAGTATGCAAAGCTAAAAGGATTTAAAGGAGTGGTGATGCATGGAAATATATTGAATGGATTTTTATCTTATTTTATTGGGGAATGTTTGCCAACAAAAGATGTGATTATACTTAGCCAACAAATTAATTATAATAAGCCTGTTTACTTAAATGATAATTTAGAATTTGAAGCAGAAGTGGCAGAAGTTTATGAATCAGTTAATCTAATAAAATTTAAATTTTTGTTTAAAAATAGTATTGGAACTATCGTTGCAAAGGGAAATTTTCAAATTGGTTTAACATGAATATATTAATTACTGGAGGAGCTTCTGGCTTTGGTGAATCAATCACAAAAAATTTAGCACGAAACAAAGCAAATAAAATTTACTTTACATACTGCAAATCATCAGAAAATGCAAAAAGAATAGAGTCTTTATTTACAAATACAAAAGGGATTTATTGTAATTTCAAAAACGCTGATTCAATCCAATCATTATTAGGTCAAATGGAAAGTCTTCATTTAGAAGTATTAGTAAACAACGCCCTAACGGGTATTAAAAAGGATTATTTTCATAAAATAGAAGCCGACGATTTTGTGCAAAGTTATATGACAAATATTTTACCAGTAATAAAAATCACGCAAAAAGCTATATTAATATTTAGAAAACAAAAGTCTGGAAAAATTATAACAATTATTTCTTCATACATATCAAATAAACCTGCAATAGGGCTAAGTGAGTATCTCGCGCAGAAAAATTATCTTCTTTCGTTAAGTAAGTCATGGGTTGTAGAAAATGCTAAATTCAATATAACTTCTAATTGTGTTTCTCCTGCCTTTATGCAAACACCGCTTAATGCAGATACGGATGAAAGAGTAATAGAAGAAATAATAAACAATCACCCCTTAAAGAGATTGTTAACACCAGATGAAGCAGCAGAAGCAGTAAATTATTTTATAAATGCTCAAAAACATGTAAACGGAGTTAACATGATTATTAACTCTGCTAATGATATTGTATAGCCGTAATAAAACTAATTACAGAGCTACATAGCATTATACTCCAAACATTTTTCATAAATAAGAGATTGATTATTTATAATCAAAAATAAATAAGATAATGAAATTTTTAGTAATTCTTAGAAGTAAGATTTGTCCGTTCTCAATAAGTATAAAAATAGTAACCGATACACTATGAAGCCTGATCTGATCATGCTAACTAATAATTATCCAAATTGTCCTTTAACTTCCGAAAGCTGGTTAGCAGATGAAATACAATTTTCTCACAATTGGTTTAATTCAGTTCAAATTATACCTAACTACGATTCAGGAAAGTATGTAAAACTACCTAAAAATTGTGAGGTGATAAATTGGAATTCACAGGCAAAATTACGATTGAATTTTAAAGAAAAATTAAAATGCATTAAAATTGTACTTTCAGATTTTACAAATTATTCTAATAAATTAATTTTTTTTAAATCTTTTAGGTACAATCTATCGCAAATAAAGTATTTACAATTGAAAGCCAATTCGATTCAAATTAAAAACAAAAGAGATCCTTCAAATACAATTTTATATGCTTATTGGTCAGATAATTTATTGACTACTGCTTGTTTATTAAAACAAAAATCGCATTTTTTTAGGATAGTTTCTAGAGCTCATGGCTTCGATATTTTTGAAGATCAAAATAAGAATGGTGTGATTCCTTTTCGTAAATTTCAACTTAAAATTACCGATATAATGATTAGCGTTTCAAATGCAGGCCTTAAACATTTATCAGAAAAGCACGTGGATTTTAAGAGTAAATTTTCAACTAGTTACCTAGGTAATTTCGAATATGGTGAAAACCCTTTTTTTCTTACTAATAATTTTAGTATGGTAACTTGTTCTATAATTAGATCGGTAAAAAGACTCGAATTAATGTCAGATATACTTCAAAATATAAAATTCAATTTAGTATGGCATGTTATAGGGAATGGTCCAGATTTAATTAAATTGAAAGAGCGGGTAAAAAAGTTACCAAAAAATATTTCTGTTAACTTTTATGGTTTATTATCAGAAAAAGAAGTAATTAATTTTTATTGTTCAACTCCAGTAAATCTATTTGTAAGCTTAAGTTATTCGGAGGGTTTGCCTGTAAGTATGATGGAGGCACTTAGTTTTGGAATTCCAATTATGAGCACTGATGTTGGTGGTTGTAGTGAAATATGTAATGATAATACAGGCATTTTAATTCCAAAGGATTTTGATGCTAAAAAAGTGGCAGATAAAATAACTGAATTTAAAAATTCAAAAAAGAATAATCTTGAATTCAGAATTCAATGTAGAGATTATTGGAATAAAAATTTTAGTGCTGAAACTAATTATACTCGTTTTTCAAAGGAAATAACCTGTATTTAGTTAAAGATTTTTAAAAAAATAAATTCGTATTTTTAAACTCTAATACTTTATAAATTCATGAATATAGCAATCATAGGCTATGGTTACTGGGGTCCAAATTTGGTAAGAAATTTTTCGTTAGTAAATAACTGTAAAGTTAAAATGGTTTCTGATTTCCGTCAGGATCGTTTAGTCATCGTTTCCAAAACATATCCAGGAATTAAAGTAAGTACTGACCCTGACGATATTTTATTATCAAAAGAAATTGATGCCGTTGTTATAGCAACACCAGTATTTACGCATTTTTCATTAGCAAAAAAAGCATTGGAAAATGGTAAACATGTGCTCCTGGAAAAACCCATGACTTCAACCATTAAAGAGGCGGAGGAATTAATGAATCTCGCTAAACAGAAAGGCTTACTCTTAATGGTTGATCATACATTTTTGTATACCGGTGCAGTAATGAAAATGAAACAATTAATTAATGAGAAAACCATTGGTGAAATTCAGTACTTTGATTCTTCGAGAATTAATTTAGGCTTGTTTCAAATTGATGTGAATGTACTTTGGGATCTTGCCCCTCATGACATTTCAATATTATTACATTTGATTAATAAAAAACCATATAGTGTTAATGCCACAGGGATTTCTCATACAAAAAACGGGATTGAGAATGTTGCCTATTTAACTATTAATTATTCAGAGAATTTCATTGCGCACTTTTCTTGTTCATGGACATCACCTGTTAAATTAAGAACCATGTTAATAGGAGGTGATAAAAAAATGATGGTATTTAATGATTTAGAACCTTCTGAAAAAATTAGAATTTATGATACCGGGTATAATTATAAAACAGACGAAGAGAAAAATAGATTGATGGTAGATTATAGAACTGGAGATGTGTATATTCCAAAATTAGAGTCCAAGGAGGCTCTTTTTGGAATGGCAAGTGATTTTATTAATTCAATCATCAACAAAACCGAACCTCTTTCGAATTCAAAATTAGGTTTAGATGTTATTCAAATTTTAGAAGCATCTCAACAATCAATTAAAAATAAAGGAAAAGAAATAATTTTATAATATGCAATTATTAAATATTGATGAACCTCGTAAATGCCTTGTTAATGTTAAAGTCGGAAATGGCGTTCGTATTTTTAATTTTGTAAATGCATACGGTTGTAGCATTGACGATAATTCAAAGGTAGGGGCCTTTGTTGAAATTCAAAAAGGATCTACGATTGGTAAGAATTGTAAAATATCTTCTCATACTTTTATATGTGAAGGTGTTCATATTGAAGATAATTGTTTTGTAGGACATGGTGTGATGTTTACAAACGATTTATTTCCTCGAGCTACAAACCCTAATGGCTCTCCGCAATCTGAAACTGATTGGAAGTTGGTTGAAACATTTATTAAAAAAGGAGCATCAATAGGCAGTAATGCTACTATATTGTGTGGCGTTACTATTGGAGAAAATGCCATGGTTGGAGCAGGGGCTATGGTTACAAAAGATGTGGCTCCCAATACAATTGTGGCTGGCAATCCAGCAAAAATAATCAAACAAATCAAATAAAAAATAATGAGTACAATTAATTGTTTAGATCTTAAAGGACAACATCAGCAAATCAAAAAAGAAGTATTTGAATTATTTGAAAAAGTTTACGAAAACACTGCTTTTTCTGGTGGACCATTTGTAGAGCAATTTGAAAAAGATTTTTCAAATTATGCACAAACCAAATATACTATTGGTGTCAATAACGGAACTTCTGCTTTGCATTTAGCTATGTTAGCATTAGGAATAGGAGCAGGGGATGAAGTTATTATTCCTGCTAATACTTTTATTTCAACTGCTTGGGGTATAAGTTATGTTGGGGCTACACCAGTATTTGTAGATTGTGATAAAGATAATTGGGAAATTGATCCAGCTCAAATTGAAAAAGCAATTACAGCTAAAACAAAAGCAATTATTGGCGTTCATTTATACGGTATGCCATTTGATATTGATGCGGTCTTATCAATTGCTAAAAAGCATAACCTGTTTTTGGTTGAAGATGCCGCGCAAGCTCAAGGAGCAAGATATAAAGGTATAACTGTTGGTGGTTTTGGAGAGATGGCTTGTTTTAGTTTTTATCCAGGTAAAAATTTAGGAGCTTGTGGCGAAGCAGGAGGAATTACAACTAACAATGAAGTTTATCAAAAACATTTAAATAGTTTAAGAAATCATGGAAGCATGGTGCGTTATTATCATGATGAAGTTGGATTTAACATGCGAATGGGTGGATTAGAGGGCGCGTCATTACAAGTAAAATTAAAATACTTAGAAGGTTGGAATAACCGAAGAAGAGAAATTGCAAAAATGTATCATGCTGGTATAAAAAATACTAAAATTAAAATGCAAACTCAGCCTGAGTGGGCAGATAGTATTTATCATTTATTTGTTGTCACAACAGATGAAAAAGATAAATTTGTAAAACACTTACAATCAAATGGTGTTAATCCAGGTTTTCATTATCCTGTTCCTTGTCATTTACAAAAAGCTTATTCATCGTTAAATTATAAAGTGGGCGATTTTCCTAATTCAGAATATTTAGCTTCTCATTGTGTTTCATTACCGATGTATGCTGAATTATCGAATGATGATGTAAATAAGGTTATTGATACCATAAATAATTATTAAACTATTGAAGCCACAATTATTCATTTTTCCATTTAATGGTAATGGTTTAGAAGCTCTGGATTGTATTAACGGACAATTTGAGTTTCTAGGTTTTATTGATGATACAAAGGAAAAGCAAGGTAAACATGAATTTGGTTTTGAAGTATTTGATAGAACTATTTTATCAGAATATCATCAAGCAAAAATCTTAGCTGTTCCAGGGAGCCCATCAAGCTATCAAATCAGAGATCAAATTATTTCAGAATTAAATACTGACGTAAGTCGTTTTACAACTTTAATCCATCCAATGGCTTCAGTATCTCCACTTGCAAAAATAGGATACAACGTACTTATTATGGCAGGAGTTGTTATTACTGCTAATTCAGTTATAGGAAATCATGTTTGTATTTTACCGAATACTGTAATTCATCATGATAGCAAAGTCAATGATTATACATTAGTTGGTTCTAACGTAACCATAGCAGGAAATTCAACTGTTGGAAATCACTGTTATATTGGAAGCGGAACAAGTATTATTAATGGAATTTCTATTGGAGATAATACATTGATAGGCTTAGGTTCCAATGTGATTAAATCAGCTCCAAGTGAAAGTAAAATGGTTGGTAATCCTGCAAAAAAAATTTAAAGGATGGAATTAAAATACGCTTTAACAATTGATATTGATTGGGCCCCAGATTTTGCAATAAAAAAACTTGCAGATGCCTTGATTCGCCATAAAGTAAAATGCACCTGGTTTGTTACTCATGAATCCCCGGCTATAAAAGAACTGCGAAATCATTCCGATTTATTTGAGTTAGGTATTCATCCTAATTTTTTTCCGGGTTCAACACACGGCAATAACGAAAAAGAAGTTCTTGATTATATGGTTAGCATTGTTCCCGGTGCAAAAACGGTTAGAAGTCATGCTCTTTTGCAGTCTTCCCGCCTTCTTAATTTGATGAATAAAAATTATGGCATTGAAACTGATTGTAGCATGCTTTTATATATGAGTCAGGGTATTACTCCACATACCATAAAATTTTCTCACGATCCGAAAGGTCTTTTTAGAATTCCTTTTTTCTGGGAAGATGATATTGCAATGTACGATACCTTGCAATTGTGGGATCCTTCAAATGAAAAATTTCATCGGCAAGGACTTAAAGTATTCAATTTTCATCCCACCTTCTTATACTTGAACGGAAGTTCTATGTTGCCTTACGAGGAAATGAAAAAAATAAAACATTTGAGCTCTTTAACAGAAGCTGAAATGAATCCATTTATAAATAAAGGTGAAGGTTGCGGTACTTTTTTTAAAAAACTCTTAAGTTTCTTAGAGGCTAACAAACTGCCAACATTTACAATGAACGAACTCAAAATGAAACATACTGTTTGAGAACTGTTAACGGTATACAAACAAAATTGGTAGAAATTTCAGAAAATGATGCTGAAGATATTGTGAAACTCCGAAATGATCAAAGTAATAATAAATATCTTTTTCAAAAACCATTAACTGTTGAGGGGCAAAGAAAGTGGATACTGGAAAACCAAAAAAAGAATGATGCTGTAAATTTTAAGGTCCTTAATACTAAAAAAGAATTTACAGGTACAATTTCGATTTATGATATAAAGAACGGAAGAGGTGAATTTGGGAGATATATTGTAAGTAACGCACTTAATGCGGTTGAATCGGAATACCTCCTTTTGAAATTTTGTTTTACTGACCTTAATCTTAACACCGTTTATTGCCAAACCAATATAGAGAACAAAAAATCGTGGAAACTCCATTTAAAGCTGGGATTCAAACCTGTTGAAACAAAAAAAGTTCTTGTTGGAAGCGCGCCTCAAATATTTGTTGACGCCTACATTCAGGAAATACATAAAACTGAGTTCGAAAACTTCAATTACGAAGAGATATTTGAACTTTTGAAGTCTTTCTAAAATAGTTTAACTTTAAACAAAACATATCATGCAAAATAACTCCGATACTAACGAAATGAATTCACTTGATAAGTTATCGGGTGAATATACAAAACCGGACCCGGGCCGTTTGGTTGATCAAAAGTTAATTTCAATGATCGTTGAGGAGATCTTACCTTTGATCACTGGTCCTGAAGTTTTAGAAATGGGTTTTGGCGACGATCAATGGACCGATCGGATTATAAAAAAAATCGGCCATTCCAATGTCGTTGATGGTTCGGCTAATTTGGTTAATCTTTCTAAAGAAAAATATAAAGGTGCAATAACTACATACACCTCTTTATTCGAAACATTTTCACCGGACAAAAAATTTGATACCATTCTTGCTTCTTTTGTTTTGGAACATGTTGAAGATCCTGTTCAGGTTTTAAAAAAATCGAAAGAATGGCTGAAAGAAAACGGAAAACTTATTGCCATTGTACCACATGCAGGTTCTTTGCACCGACGCCTTGCTGTTGCAATGGGAGTTCAGGATAATCTGACCAAAGTCGGGCCGATTGATATTAGAATGGGTCACAGAAGAGTGTACGATATGCAAATGTTTGAAAAAGATCTAATCGCTGCAGGCTACACTATTGAATCGAAAAAAGGGTATTTCACTAAACTTTTACCGCAATCCATGATGTCCAGTATGAGTGATGAAATGCTAAAAGGTTTCATGGAACTAAGCAAACAGCTTCCTGTAGAATACGCAATGTCCATAGGATTTATATGCTCAAAAGGAAAATAACATAAAAATATGTCAGCTAATTTAGTTTCAATAATAATTCCTTTATATAATGAGTCGGAAGGTGTAGACTTTTTGGTTAATGAATTAGTCAGCACCTTTGAAAAAAATACTTTATTTAAAGTTGAATTGATATTTGTTGATGATGGCTCTTCCGATGATTCTTTTGAAAAAATAAAAAAATCTGATTTCAGGGGCATCGAAGCAAAAGCAATCAAACTTTCAAAAAATCATGGAACACACGATGCATTAAAATCAGCCATTTTACACTCTAAAGGAAATTTCATTACTTATTTAGCTGCTGACTTGCAGGATCCACCAAGTCTATCGATAAAATTGTACGAAAAACTGGTTGCCGGATATGATATCGTTTGGGCTCAAAGGATTACTTATGAAACCAGTTTCGCAAAAAAGAAGTTTGGAGATCTTTACACATACTTAATGCGCAAATTTACTTTCCAAAATTATCCCGATAAAGGAGTTGACATTGTTATGTTCAACGAAAAGGTTAAAAATCAACTAAACAATAACATAGAAGCCAACTCTTCTTTGCTTCTTCAAATTTTAAGTTTAGGCTTTAAACAAAGTTATGTTCAATACGACAAAGGCAGCCGAAAGATCGGGGTTTCTAAATGGACCTTTAAAAAGAGATTCAAATTGGTCATCGATTCTTTTATCGCTTTTTCTTACACTCCTATTCGTATCGTATCTTTTTGTGGAATAATTTTCTTCTTGCTCGGAATAGCTTGGACCATATTTATAACCATAAGAAAGCTATTTTATAATGATTTATTATTAGGGTGGCCAATGTTATCCTCTATTTTGCTTTTGGGATTTGGGATTACAAATATTTCCATTGGAATTGTAGCTGAGTATTTATGGAGAACCCTTGATGCTTCAAGAAAAAGACCTGTATTTATAATCGACGAAATAATAGAATTAAATAAACATGAATAAAATTACTAACGCAACAATATTTGTCACTGGCGGTGCCGGCTTTATAGGTTCCTATGTTATAGAAAAATTACTTTTAAATTATCAACCTAAAAAAATAATTATTCTCGATAACTTGATTAGGGGAAGTTTTGAGAATATGAAAGGCTTTATCAATGATTCGCGAGTAGAATTTATTGAAGGAGATATTCGTAACAACGAACTTCTCGAAAAATGCATTGCCGGAACAGACTATGTTTTTCATATGGCAGCCTTGCGAATTAACGCTTGTGCGGCAAATCAACAAGAAGGTTTTGAAGTCATGATTCAGGCCACTTTTAATATTGCTAATTTGTGCCTGAAACACAAAGTAAAAAAAATCATTTATTCTTCTACTGCATCTGTATATGGTTTAGCGCAGCATTTTCCAACACCTGAAACAGATAACCCATACAATAACCAAACCTTTTATGGTGGAGCAAAAATATGGGGAGAGCAGTTGTTCCGTTCTTATAAATTTATGCATAATATGGATTATGTTGCTCTTCGTTATTTTAATGTGTATGGTTCTAAAATGGATACTGATGGTAAATATACTGAGGTAATGATTAAGTGGTTAGATTGTATAAGAGATAATAAACAACCAGCTATTTATGGAGACGGAACTGACAGTATGGATTTTGTTCATGTGAAGGATATTGCTCATGCCAATGTATTAGCATTGATTTCTGATGTTACCGATGAAGCCTTTAATGTTGGAGATCAAATTGAAACAAGTTTATCTGATTTATTAAATGTACTTTTAAAAGTAAATAAATCTCAACTCAAACCAATTTTTAAGGAAGCGAATTCAATTAACCCTGTGAGTCGGCGATTGGCCGACATTTCAAAAGCCTCAAAACTATTGGGTTACAAACCTGCTATCACCCTGGAACAAGGATTAAAAGAATTAACTGATTGGTACTTTGAAAAACAAAAACAAAACATCTAAATGATAGCAATTGCAAAACCTTATTTAACTGCGGATGAAGCGCAGAACGCCTATGACACTATTTTAAGTGGTTGGGTAACTCAAGGACCAAAAGTACAAGAGTTTGAAGAAAAATTCGCAAAATATGTTGGCTCCAAATATGCAGTAGCTTTATCTAATTGTACTACAGCTTTACATTTAGCAATGGTTGTCTCAGGAATTAAAGATGGTGATGAAGTTATTTGCCCAAGTATGAGTTATGTGGCAACTGCCAATTGTATTAAGTACGTAAACGCTACTCCGGTATTTGCTGAAGTAAATGAATTTTACAACCTGGACGTTAAGGATGCGGAGAAGAAAATCACGCCGAAAACAAAAGCAATTCTTTTGGTTCACCAAATTGGAATGCCAGCCGACATTGATGCATTTAAGGCGCTTTGCGCTAAGCATAATTTACAGCTAATTGAAGATGCCGCTTGTTCCGCAGGCTCAGCCTATTATGGAAAAAAAATTGGCTCGCATGGGAATTTAACCTGTTTTTCTTTTCATCCGCGAAAAGTTATTACTACTGGAGATGGGGGAATGATTACGACTGATAACGAAGAGCATTACAAACGTCTGAAATTATTACGTCAGCATGCCATGTCAGTGAATGACAGAGAAAGACATACTTCTACCAAACTTATTTTTGAAGACCATTTAGAAGTGGGTTATAACTATCGGATGACAGATATACAGGCCGCTGTAGGCATTAAACAATTAGAGAAACTTGACTTTATTATTGCCGAGCGGAGAAAGATCGCGGAACATTATAATAAAGCATTTAAAAATATTTCAGGTGTGCGTATCCCTGAAGAAAGAGAAAACTATTTTACGAATTACCAATCCTATGCGCTTTATTTGATACCAGAAGGAAAACTTACGCGCAACCAATTCATGGAACGAATGTTGGAAAAAGGTATTTCTACACGTCGCGGAATTATGACTTCTCATAGGGAATCTGCTTATAAAAACGAATCAAAAAACGTTTCTTTGCCGGAGTCGGAAAAATATGCAGATAATAGCGTGATCCTTCCTTTGTACTATCCAATGTCTTCCTCCGATATCGATACGGTTATAAAAGAAGTTCAATTACTTTTAAGTGGAGCGTAACTTTTCAATAATAAATAAGTTTCAGGTTATAATTGCAATCAGTTTTTTTATTGCGTTTTGCTTTTATTTTATTCCTTCAGGCAATCATGCAATTCGGATTCATGACACATTTGACAGTAATTTTTCAACGAGAGATGTACTTATCAAATCAGGCCATTTTTGGGATATGGATCCTACGGCTAAAGTTCCGGGTATAATGAATGGTTTACCAAGGGGTGTATTTCCAAAATTCACTGAATTAACAGGTTTGATGATGTACTTATTCGGTTCATTAAACGGATTTGCAATTACTTTTCTTATTGTAAGGCTCATCGGATTTTTCGGAATTTATTTATTTGGAAGAGATCATTTAAAAAACCTACCTGAACAAAAAGGATTACTTATTTTGTTAGCTGTGGCATTTGCCTGCTTACCCTTATTTGTTGTACAGGGAGTTACCGTTACAGGTATTCCTCTTTTGCTTTGGGCATTTTACAATCTGATAAAGAAAGAGAAGATAAAATCTTCTATTGTAATTTTTATAATTTTTGGGCTGTGGTCGCAGCTTGTTTTAGTCGGATTTCATATTATTTTAATTCTGGGTGTCTTAACAGTTTATTATTCTATTAAAACTAAAAAAATTCTATGGATCCCTTTTATTTCTTTGATGATCTTAGCTTTTACTTATATTTCTGCAGACTACATGCTCTTTTATCTTCATGGAATTGCTAAAGGCTTCGAATCTTCACGCGGAACTTTTGAAAAAGAATTGAGTTTAAATTTTAAAGGTGTTATTGGAGGTACTGTGATAAGTTTTTTCACTGGCGATTATAGCACAGCAAATTATTTTGGTTATATCTTTCTGCCATTCGTTCTTTATTATTTATTTCTTCGCTTTAAAGAAAAGGAGAATGATTCCTTTAATTTCGGCGTTATCTTTTTTTGTGTTGTTCTAGTCTCTTCATTTCTCATTAATTTATTAGACTGGAAAGGCTTTGCTTTTTTTTATGAAAAATTCAGCTTTGCCAATACTTTTAATTTTAAACGATTCACAAATATTTTACCGGGTTTTTTTTTTATAATGCTAAGCATAATGGTCTTTAAAATAAACCCTCAGTATAAGAAATCAAGCTTTGTATTCAGTAGCTTTTTTATTTTGACTTTACTTGTATTTATCTGGCGCGGTAATATCAGTTACAATAATAGTGGTTTTAATAACATAGGTATAAAGATTGAAAAAGAAGAGGTCGTTACTTTTAATCAATTTTTCGACCCTAGACTTTATCATGAAATAAAAATGGAAATGGGGAAAGACTCTATCACAAATTTAATTCATTTTGGTTTATCGCCATCACCTTCTAAATATGCCGGCATACCTGTGTTGGATGATTATCAAGGCGATTATCCAAAGGATTACAAAATTGAGTTCAGAAAAATCATTGAAAAAGAATTAAATAAATCTAAAAAGTTGGAAAAGTATTTTGATGAATGGGGGTCAAGGTGTTATTTATATTCAGCAAAAACATTTGAAAATAAATTAGAATTAAAAAACGGCATGTTATATCAGCCCGAGCTTTCTATTAATACGTCTCAGCTCAAAGCGATGAACTGTCGCTATATTCTCTCTTCTGTCATTATTGGTAATTCCGTTCAGCTAAAACTTGCTCTTCAAAAAGTCATGCTAAGTAATGTTGATAGAAAAACAATTCTCTTATATAAAATAACATCTTAATCTAAATAATAAAACCAAAATTATGCTTGATTTAAACGGAAAGTCGATACTTATTACCGGAGGAACTGGATCATTAGGCAAACAACTTACAAAAACAATTTTAGAGCGCTGGCCAAAAGTAAAGCGCCTTGTCATATTTTCACGCGACGAACAAAAACAGTTTCAAATGAATATGGAATATCCTTCCGTTCCCGGAGGAAATATTCGTTATTTTATTGGCGACGTTCGTGATTTTGATCGTTTGAAAAAAGCATTTGCAGGCGTGAATTACATTATACATGCTGCAGCAATGAAACACGTTCACATTGCAGAATACAATCCAATAGAATGCGTTAAAACAAATGTTTTAGGTGCTGAGAACGTTATTAACGCCGCTCTTGAAATGGGTGTTGAAAACGTTGTAGCGCTCTCTACCGACAAAGCCGCTGCGCCAATAAACTTATACGGAGCTACTAAATTATGTTCCGATAAACTATTTGTAGCCGCCAATAACATTAAAGGATGGAATAATATTAAATTTTCTGTGGTGCGTTACGGAAACGTAATGGGTTCAAATGGGTCCGTTATACCATTTTTTATGCAAAAGAAAAAAACAGGCGTTATACCGATAACAGACCCTAATATGACTCGCTTCAACATTTCTTTACAGGAAGGTGCTGACCTCGTTCTTCATGCCTTAGAGCAAGCCTGGGGTGGAGAAATTTACGTTCCTAAAATTCCTTCTTACAAAATTACCGAAGTTGCAAAAGCGATTGCACCAGAATGCAAAATTGAAATTGTTGGTATTAGGCCGGGAGAAAAAGTTCATGAGGAAATGATTACTGAATCCGATTCGTTTAGTACTTATGATTTAGGAAAATATTATGTGATTTTACCGCAATTTACCAATTGGAATTTACAAGAGTATATAAAAGAATTTAAGGCTAAAAAAGTTGCTGAAGGATTTCAGTTCAGTTCCGGAAAAAATACAGACTGGGTGAACGCCGAAGATCTAATAAAACTTATTAAGGAACATGTTGATCCTGATTTCACCCTTTAATCTTCAATTAAAACTCAAAACATTTTAAATCCATTTATGAAAACAGAACAAACCAATTTTTGGGAAAGTGAATTCGGAAAAGAATACACAGATCGCAATACCTATACCCATGAGGGATTGAATAATTATTATATAACCAACTACGGTATTAGTAAAGATAAACTGAATCAGGATTTCCTTGGAAGCCTGGATAAGAGGATTAAAATTCTGGAAGTAGGTTGCAATGTTGGTATGCAACTAAATGCTTTACAAAAGATGGGTTTTGCCAATTTACACGGTATTGAGCTTCAGGATTATGCTGTTGAAAAATCGAAGACCATTACCAAAGACATAAACATTATACAAGCTTCAGGTTTCGCTATTCCTTTCGAGGATAATTCATTTGATCTGGTTTACACACACGGAGTATTAATTCACATTAACCCCAATGATCTTCCAAAAATTATGGGTGAAATGATACGCGTTTCTGCAAACTATATTTGGGGATTTGAATATTATAATGAAGAAGTAAAACAAATTAATTACCGCGGACACGATGGCTTTATGTGGAAAGGAGATTATTGCGATCTGTTCCAAAAAAAAAATCCCAAATTGAAAGTCGTTAAAAAGACCTTATACCCTTACGTTACCGAAAGCAATAAGGCTAATAAAGATTGTATGTATTTATTAAGTAAATAAAATGAGTTCAAAAGCGCCTTACGTCATTATAGAAATTGCCAATACCCACGCCGGGAATATTGATTATTTAAATAATTTGTTGAATGAGTTTTCGTCGTATGACAAAAATGTTGGGATCAAATTTCAACCTTTTAAATATGACGAAATTGCTTTAGAGGATTTCGAATGGTATCCTGTTTATCAAACTTTATTTTTTGATGAAAAACAATGGAGTTCGATCATTCAAAATGCCAAAAAAACAAAAGAGATCTGGATTGATGTTTTTGATAATTATTCTGTAAAGATAATTGAACAGAATTTAAAATCCATCACTGGCTTAAAGTTCCAGGTTTCAACTTTAGATAATGTGGTTCTTTTCAATAATCTGAAAAAATTAAATTTCACAGACAAGTTGGTGATCATGAATGTAGCTTCATTAGATATTGAAACAATAAAATATCACACAGATGCTATTGGGAACGCTTTAAAACCAAAAGAGATCATTATTCAGTTAGGATTCCAGGATTATCCTACAGAATTTCTTCATTCGGGACTTTGTAAGATCGATGAAGTCAAAAAACACTTTCGCAACCGTTTGTGTTTTGCCGATCATATTGAAGGAACTAACGAAGATGCTATTGACCTGCCGCTGGCCGCATACTTAAAGGGCTGCGCCATAATTGAGAAACACGTGATGAGTAGTGGAGAGAAAGCAAAATACGATCACTATTCCAGTGTAACGCCCGATGTTTTTAGTAAGCTCTATCAAAAATTACAAAAATATAGTGATGCCCTCATCCAACCATTCGTCAACGAAAAAGAGATCAACTATTTAACCAAATCCTATTTTAAGCCTTGTATTAAAAGGAATCTTCCGGCCGGACAATTAATTTCGTACGCCGAAGACCTTCTTTATAAACGCTCGAACGAAGACGGACTAAATTTACCGGCCATAAAACAATTACAATCTTCATTTCATATTCTTAAAAATGAAAAGCAGCCAAAGCAAATGCTGAAGAACGAAGATTTTAAAAAAGCTAATATTGCCACAATTATTGCCTGCCGCTTAAAATCAAGTCGCTTACCAAAAAAAGCTTTGGCTAAAATGGGCGATCTTACTTCGGTTGAATATTGTATTAAAAGCGCTCTCAAATTTGATAACATTAACCATACGATTTTGGCTACCTCCACTTTAGCAGACGATTCTGATCTTAAAAATTATACTTACGACAAAAAAGTTACATTTCATACCGGTGATCCGGAAGATGTCATGAAACGATACCTTGATATTATTGATAAATTAAATATTGATGCTATTGTTCGCGTAACTGCTGATATGCCCTATATTTCGAACGATATTTTACAGATCCTTTTAAAGTCACATTTTGAGACCGGCGCTGATTATACTCGTGCTAAAGATGCGGCGGTTGGACAAAATCTTGAAATTATAAATACACAGGCTTTACGTTATGTAAAATCTTTCTTTCCGGAAGCGAATTATAGCGAATACATGACCTGGTATTTTATAAATAATGCATCGCACTTTAAAATAAACGAGATCGATCTGCCAAAAGAAATGGTACGCTCTTATCGTTTGACTTTGGATTATCCGGAAGATCTGGATATGTTCAATAAAGTCGAAACCCACTTTAAAGACAATAAACTGGAGTTTAACTTAAAAAATCTGTTCAATTATTTGGATTCCCATCCTGAAGTTGCTGCTATTAATGGACACCTTACATTAAAATACAAAACCGATCAAATTTTAATTGATACTTTGAATAAGGCCACAAAGATTCCTAAAAATGCAAAAGTATGATGTAGCTATCAGAGCTGATGGTAACGCTAAAACCGGAACAGGTCACGTTCACCGAACTATTGCCTTGGCCGGTTATTTAAAGCAAAATTTTAATATTACTTTCTATTTATTGAATTCAGATTCTTTAGCGGAAGAGCTTTTAAGTCAGAATGGTTACAAATTTGTGAACTTAATTAAAGAAGATGATCTTCTTAAAACCATCTCCGAAAAAACGATCGTTGTTTTAGACGGATACAACTTTAGTTTAGAATATCAATCCGAAATTAAAAAAGCAGGCCACAAATTTGTACTAATCGATGATCAGAAACAAGGTGTTCAAATTGCGGATGTTGTCATCAATCATGGATACACCGCCGAGGCTAAGGATTACTGCATTTCCGAAAACACTAAACTGCTTTGTGGGCCGGAATATGCAATACTAAAACAGGAATTTTTAAATCAGAGTTCTCACTCACCAAAAAACAACAGCAAAAAAGTATTAGTTTGTATTGGCGGAACTGATCCAAATAATTACTCAGAGAAAATTATTTTAGAATTGCTTGATAAAACTACAAAAGACATTTCACTCATCACCTATCCTATTAATCCGAATTTTGAAAAGCTAAAACAAATTGCAGATAAAAATAAAAAACGCCTGCACTTACATTTTTCCCTTTCAACCGTAGAAATGATTAAACTTATTTCCGAAAATGATATCGCCATTCTTCAGCCGAGCAATATCGCCTTGGAGGCCGCCAGTCTTGGGATCTATATCAACTTAATACAAACAGCCGATAATCAGAAATACATTCATGGCACTCTTTTAAAAACCAAATGTGCTACGGATATTAATCTTGAAACATTAGCCTATTTCATTAACTCCATCTCAATTGATCAAATTAATTCTCAAATCGATAAACAAAAAAACATCTTTGATAAAAAATCACCGGAGCGAATTTTATCCATTTTCAATTCATTGTTTTTAAAGGTGCGTCGCGCTTCTGAAAACGACGCCGATCTTATTTTTAAATGGTCCAACGACAAGCTAACGCGTGAAAATTCATACAGCCAATCGGAAATTGATCATGCTTCACATGTAAACTGGTTTCACCAAAAATTAAACGATAACACTTGCTGTTTTCTTATCATAGAGTTCGAAGGTGTTCCTGCAGGCACTGTCAGGTTTGACATCAAAGAAGATGAAACCGTTGTTGGGATCAATGTTTCGCCGGAATTTCGTGGCAAAAAAATATCGGTTCCGATGCTTCAGTTGGCCTGTGGTTATTTTTTTAATCATTTTAAAGAAACATCTATCACCGCTTATATAAAGAAAAGTAATTCGGCATCGCTAAAAAGTTTCGCAAACAGTGGTTTTGAAATAATTGATTTAAAAATATATTTTGGTGCAGAGAGTTACCGGCTAATTAAAAAGAAATGAAAGAAACAGTAAAAATTGGCAATATAGAAATTGGTGATAATTACAAGCCATTTATAATTGCCGAAATGAGTGGCAATCATAACCAGTCGTTAGACAGGGCCCTGGCACTTGTTGATGCCGCCGCAGAAGCCGGTGCTCATGCTTTAAAGCTGCAAACCTACACCGCCGATACAATTACAATGAAAGGCGCTTACAAAATTGAAGATGCCAATTCCTTATGGAACGGGAAAGAATTACACGACCTCTACAAACAAGCTTACACCCCATGGAATTGGCATGAAGCCATTTTTAATCGCGCTAAAGAAAAGGGAATGCTGGCCTTTAGTTCACCTTTTGATGAAAGCTCTGTCGATTTTCTTGAAAAATTAAATGTTCCTTGTTACAAAATTGCTTCTTTTGAAAATACTCACCATCCTTTACTAAAAAAAGTGGCAAAAACAGGCAAGCCTGTTATTATGTCGACAGGAGTTTCAACTTTTGAAGATATTGAAGAAAGTATAAAAGTTTTAAGAGACGCTGGTTGCAAGCAATTAATAATTTTGAAATGTACCAGCACTTATCCAGCGACTCCCGAGAACACGAATTTAAATACCATACCAAAATTAAAAGAGTTATTTAATTGTATTGTTGGCTTATCCGATCACACCATGGGAATTGGCGCTTCCGTCGCTGCTGTTGCATTAGGAGCCAGAGTAATTGAAAAACATTTTACTTTGCATAGAGCTGACGGTGGTGTTGATAGTGCCTTTTCGCTTGAACCTAAAGAATTAAAGTCTTTGGTTGAAGAAACAGATAGGGCATTTTTATCCTTAGGAAATATTTTTATTGGATTACAGGAATGCGAAAAAGAATCTTTAAAATTCAAACGCTCTATTTATGTCTCAAAAGACATTAAAGAAGGTGAATATATAACAGAAGAAAATATACGTGTTATAAGACCAGCTTTTGGATTAGCTCCCAAATTTTATGAAGAAGTTATCGGTAAAAAAGCAGTAAAAAATTTAAAATCAGGATCGCCTTTATTAAAAGATGATTTAATTTCGTAATGTTAAAATTCTTCTCCTTTTACCATCTTGCTTTATTGAAATATTTGCTTGGAACAAGGTTAAAAAATTCTGCTTTCGACCAATCTGTAAATACTTTTTTTAACCATCAATCATTTCGATTCCCTAAAAAAGCGACTGCAGATTACCTGATTGTTTTAAGAATAGTTAAGTGGATAATTTTTTCACAATTTAAGCGCGAGCGAAATTATAGAATTGGTATCAACTCACATAATGCCATTTTTGATTCTAATTTAAGAACAATACATCTTCGAGTTCCTTATGTTGAAAGGCTTGATAATACTAAAATAACTGCCGTGTTCGTAAGAGATGAATTAGTAAATTCTGTAAATTTGTTACTTTCCACTTTTATTATACTTTTCGTCTTTGTTTCATTCCCAGTCTTGTTTGTTTTTTCGATACTCGCAAAAAATAAATTACATGCGGCTATTTGGTTATTGAGTTTAGTGGAAGCATTATCCTTAAATTCTCTTTTAAAAAAACAAAAAATAAATAACTTGTATTTTTTCAACTGTTATGAAAATGACGCAAATCTCTTAGCATACCTCCTAAAGAAAAATGGGATATTTATCAATAAAATAGTATCGGAAGTTCCACTACAGTTTTGGAATAAAATTCTGGTGGCAGATAAGTTATGTTTATGTTTTAAATATCAGGAAGATGAATACAATTTATACAGGGATACTATGTTTGTCAGTCAAATTCAGCATTGGATTCCCGAAACTGCATTAATACTAGCAAACGTTTATAAAGATAAGGAATATAAAGTTTTGAAAAACACGATTGGGTTTTATTCAAGCGGATTTTGGTTGAGAAAGGAGATTGGTAATATTGACCTTAAAGATAATGCATATCAAAATGAAGCGAATCTATTAATTTTTTTGATTGATTATGTTAATGAATTCAAAGATAATAAATTGATTATTTTTTTGCACCCGATTGAGAAAAATAATATGGAAAAAACAAAAGAGTATTATATGGCTCTTAATCTGGGTATTGAATTTGCTGATCCTCAGATTCAGAATGACCAGCAATTTTATAAGGTTGACGTAGCTGTTACGATTTATTCTACTTTATCATATGGTCGAATATTTTGGGGATTCAAAACGCTTATTTTTCCGATTGGCATCCAAAATTTTCCAATTAAACAAAGCTTTTTTAATAATGTGTGTGCGAAAAATGAAGAGGACCTGAAAGATAAGCTAACAAAAGCTCTCTTATTGGATACAGATTCCTTTTTTGTTCAAAATGGTATCCGATCCTATACCTACGATAATTATTTAATATAAAGAAAAATTTTAATGACATAAATATGATCATAGATATACTTCAAAATTCCCGAAAATATGAAAAATTGAATCCGCATTTTAAAAAGGGATTTGAATTTTTATGTTCCCTTCATAAAGATAATTTTCCTGTTGCAAAAATTGAGCTGGATGGAGATGAACTTTTTGCCTTATTTCACAAGGGTCCTGGTTATGGAAACAAGAATGTGAAGCTGGAGGCGCATAAAAAGTATATCGATATACATTATGTGCTCTTAGGAAATGACTTAATGGGCCATAAAAGCACAGCGAATTGCTCGATAATTCATAAGGCCTTTAATGAAAATGATGATTGCGTTCTATTTAATGACGAACCTAACACTTTCGTGAAAATTAAAAATAATTATTTTGCTATTGTTTTTCCTGAAGACGCGCATTCGCCCTTGACAGGAGAAGATGAAGTATGGAAAATAATTTTGAAAGTAAAAGTATCTTAACTTTCATTTTAAATCTCGACTAGTTGTAAATTTATAAATTTTACAAATTTAAATAAAACTTTTTCTATATATCCATATTATAATTTATGTGCGGCATTTCTGTTCTCTTTCATCAACAATCTTTATCATCAAATTTATTTGATAAATTTCTCGTTTCTTTAAAAAAAATTGATCATCGCGGACCAGATGATGAAGGTATTATATTAATAAATACTAATTCAGGCAATTATAAAATAATAAGAACTGATAAAACTCACCCTGAGGTAAAAACTGCAGTTGAGATTAATGATATTTCTTTAAGCGATTATAATTTAATTTTAGGTCACAAACGTTTAAGTATTGTTGATTTGAGTATACATGGCCATCAGCCTATGCAAGGTAAGGATGGATCTTGGTTAGTTTTTAATGGCGAAATTTACAATTACATTGAACTGAGAGAAGAATTAAAATTACTTGGTTCTCATTTTATTTCTAATTCAGATACAGAAGTTTTATTAGAAGCCTATAGGATTTGGGGTACAGATTGTTTAAATAAATTTAATGGCATGTGGTCATTTTGTTTATGGGACAATGCCAATAAAAAAATATTTATTTCTAATGATAGATTTGGCGTTAAGTCTTTATATTATATTAGTAATACTGATAATTTTACTTTGTTTTCTGAAACTAAACAATACGGTTTTTCTCAAGAGGATGCAGGAGCTATGAATAATAATTATATTCAAGATTTTTCTGAATTTGGATTAATTGATACAGGGCAAGAAACTATTTATTCAAAAATTTATAGATTTAGAAAATCTCATTATATTATTATCGATCCTATTAAAATTGATAATAATATATTTACAAAGTGTGTTCAATATTATAAAGTTAAAAAAAAGGCTGTTTTATTTAATTTTAACGAAGCAATTGAAAAATACAATTATCTTTTAAATAGTGCTGTATCTTTAAGAATGAGGTCGGATGTTGATTACGGGTTTGCCCTTTCTGGCGGTTTAGATTCTAGTACTATTATTGCTAGTGCAAAAAATATTTTATCAAAAGAAAATAAATCAAATAAAATAAAAACTTTTTCAGCAGTTTTTCCAGGACATTTTAATTCCGACGAATCTGCCTTTATAAAACTAGTAAGTTATCATTTAAAATTGGATTCTAAATTCATTAATCCATTTGATCGATTTAATTTTTCAGATTTTGAAAATCATGTTTACCATCAAGATAAACCCCTCCAAACAACATCATATTTTGCACAATGGAGTGTGTATTGGTTGGCAAAAAAAAACAAAATAAAGGTTTTATTAAATGGACAAGGCGCTGATGAGCTATTTGCTGGCTACCATCATCATTTTTATCGATATTCTAGATATCTTCTTACAAGAGGTAAAATTAGAGAATATTTTTCATTGGTAAAAGCATATAGTTTTATTAAAGGAATCGATTCAAAAAAAATACATAAAATAATTTTTAATGAAGTAAGGCTCTCTTTACAAATTAAACTAAAAATAAAAAAATTTGATAATTTATTAATTAAGCATTGTAATGAAATTGATAATTTAGACGAACTTTTGCTTTACGATTTTGATACTTTTTTATTGCCTACTTATTTGAGAGCAGATGATAGAGATAGTATGGCTTTTGGTATTGAATCTCGCCACCCTTTTATGGACTATCGTATGGTTGAATTTGGATACTCATTGCCTAATAATTTCATAATTAAAGACGGTTGGCAAAAATATATTATGCGAGAAGCAAAAGTAGATTTGCCCAAAGAAATTTTGTATAGAAAAGATAAAAAAGGTTTTACTACTCCACAAGAAATTTGGTTAAAAAAATTTAAAAGAGAATTTGATCTTTATTTAAAATATAATAAAACTGTTTTAGGTAAAGAAAGATTTTCAAATGATATTTTTCGCGACTATTCATTAGGCGCTTGGTTAAAAGTTAATTAAAAAAAATAATGCCAAATTTAAATAAGCTAGTTTGTAAAAGATGTATAATGGATTCTATCAATGATCCAGATATAGTAATAAACGATGATGGCGTTTGTAATCATTGCATAACATTTGATTTTGAGTTTAATAAATTACCTAAAGGAATAAATAAAGAAAAAGAATTAGAATCAATAATAAAAAAAATAAAGATTAAAGGAGTAGGAAGAAAATATGATTGTCTTTTGGGAGTTAGTGGAGGGGTTGATAGTTCTTATTTAGCCTATTTATGTAGTATTTATGGTTTAAGGCCCCTTATTATTCATTTTGATAATGGTTGGAATAGCGAATTGTCCGTTCTTAATATCCAAAATCTACTTGATAAATTGGGTTTTGATTTTGAAACACTAGTAATTAATTGGGATGAGTTTAAAGACCTTCAACTATCTTATTTTAAAGCTGGCGTTGTTGATTTAGAATTTCCAACAGATCATGCAATTTTAGCAAGTATGTTTAAAATAGCAAAAAAACATAATATAAAATTTGTATTAAGTGGCCATAATGTCGTTACTGAGGGAACT